>Ga0209960_1001929_pt1 | contig 23399 bp, 44 predicted proteins | sample ThiBiot_500_plan_2_FD_183947 | JGI IMG/M metagenome (GOLD analysis project Ga0209960, IMG submission 183947) | Wastewater bioreactor microbial communities from Cape Town, South Africa - Thiocy_expt_500_plan (SPAdes) | ecosystem: Engineered > Bioreactor > Thiocyanate-remediating >...
ACGTAGCTGTTGGAGCACAATTACTTCCTCCATTTTCGCCAATACATTCGTTGAAATCTATTAATTCATATATTTCAAAAAACACATGGAAATCAGATGCATTGGAGGAAAAAAAAAAAAAAAAAAACCAGTGCAAATCACTCCATTTCCAGTAAATCCAGAATTACAAGTACAAGTAAATCCACCTGGAATGTTGTCACAAAGAGCATTTGATGAACAATTATTTCCTTCTCCTTGTCCCAAACATTCATTAAGATCTTTAATTTATTTTCGTTTTCAAGTTGAATTTTTTTTTTTTTTTTTTTTTTTTTTGGGAATAAAAGTAAATATTTACCAGTACAAACATCTCCACTTCCAAAAAACCCAACATTGCAAGTGCATGTAAAACTTCCAATTGTATTTGTACACTTAGCATCAATATGACAATTGTGGGTATTTGATGTACATTCATTAATATCTGCGAGGAAGAAAAAAGAATTCATTAAAATTAATAGTAATGAAATTTGGGTTTTACCATTACAAATAACGCCATCTCCATTAAAGCCAAGTTTGCAAGTACAATTAAAACCTAAATCTGTGTTTGTACAAAGTGCATGTGATGAACAATTATTTCCTCCTCCTTGTCCAAGACATTCATTAATCTCTTTTTATTCGATTAGTAATAAATTTAATAAAAAAAGAAAAGAAAAAGAAAAAACACCATCACAAGAATCTCCTGTTCCATCAAATCCAGGTTTGCATGTACAAATATAACTTCCAATTGTATTATCACAATTTGCATTAATTGAACAATCATCAAGATCCAAATCACACTCATTGATATCTTTTATTATTGTTGTTATGTCAATTTCAAAGATCAAAACTAAAATAGAATAATTACCATAACAATTAAATCCATCTCCATCATATCCAGGATTACATGTGCAATTATAATCTCCAGCACCATTTAAACAAATTGCTTGTTCATTGCATTGATCAATTTCTAAAATACACTCATTTATATCTATTATTTGTTTGCTTTATTGGATCAAATAAAAGAAGGAAAGAAAAGATTTTACCATCACAAACAAAACCAGGCCCAGTAAATCCAGAACGACATTGACAACTATAACTTCCAATACTATTTGTACAATTTGCATGAGGATCACAATTATTTATACCTTGACACTCATTAATATCTATAAGTTGATGAATTTCATTTCATTTTTTTGAAGTTGTAAAAACTGTTTTTTTTTTTAAAAAACTAACCAGAACAAGTTATTCCATTTCCTGAATATCCAGTTTTACAAGTACAATTAAAGCTTCCTGGTGTATTCGTACAAGTTGCTTTTGAATCACAATTATCTGTCTTCAAATTACACTCGTCAATATCTAAGTTATTTAATGGCTTTTGTATTTGGAAAAAAAAAGAAGATAAAGAAAAATATAAAATACCTGTACATGAAACTCCATTTCCTGAATATCCAGAATTACATTTACAAGTAAAACTTCCAATAGTATTAGTACATGTTGCTTGGGTATGACAATTGTGAGTTCCCAAAGTACATTCATTGAGATCTATCGAAAGAAAAAGTTGAAATTGAATAAAAATATCAAAAATTGAATTAACAAAAAAAAAAAAAAAAAAAAAAAAAAAAAAGAAATACCGAGGCATCCTGCTCCTCCATAACCATTTGGACAATTACATGAATAAGTTGTTGCTCCAGTTGCAACACAAGTTCCACTTCCACAAGGATTTCCCATCAAACATCCATCTATTATTTATTTATTCAGTTCAGTTATTTCTAAATATTGATCTTTTTGAATTTAATTTCTTTTGACATTTGATATCTTTTGGATTTTTTGAGTTTACCTTGAATAGTTATTATCACTTTATCTATTTCTCCATCATCTCCATCGGCATTATCAGAGAACCAAACTTTCCATAAAGCATTTGGATTTTTTCCTCTAATAGTTGAAAAAGCTTGTTCTGGTTTAAGGGGAGTAACAACTCCATTCTTTGAAAATGTATAACTTGCTGGTGATTTTGAAGCTGAATCTGTAAAAAGAGTTCCATCAAAGATATTATCATAAGATGAACCTCTTCTGTTACTAATAACTAGATAATCATTTGTAGAATAATATAATCGAATCTCACAATCTCCATTATATGTATGAGTAAACCACATTTGGACAGTAATTAGAGCATAAGATGATAGTGGATAATTGATTCCAGTGATCAAAACGGAACTTGAAACTGGTGTATAACCATCATAACTGAGTGTCTTTGAATCAATATCAGTATATTGAAGTTCTGTTGTAGCAATTGGAATACAAGTATCATTTGAGCATGAAATCCCATTCAAACATACATCTATGAGTTATTTTGGGGGTGATTATTAAAATTTGTAGAGGGTTTGTATTATTATGATTATTATTTAATTATTTACCTTCAATTTTTAGAATAGCTTTATTTAAATATCCATTTGACCCTAAATCAACATCAGAAACCCAAATTTTCCATTGCCCATTTGGATTTTTTCCTCTCAAAGTTGCAAATTGATTTTCTGATCTTAAAGGTGTTACAGCACCATCTGAAAGGAAAGCATAATTTGCAATGATAGTCTGAGCTGCATCAGAAAACAAAGTCCCATCAAAAACATTTGCTTTTGATCCCCCTCGTCTATTACTAACAGTTACATAAGTATTATCTGGAGCATACAATCGAATAATACAATCTGAATTATAACTATGAGCCAACCAAATCTGCAAAGTAACAACAGCACAAGGAGAAAGAACGGTATTCAACCCTGAAAATGTATGGATGCTTTGGGCTGGGTCATAACCATAACTAACATATTTAGGAGTTGTATCTTCAGATGTTGCAGTTGTAGAAGTATAAACTGGAGCTGAGTGAGTTGAAGAAATAAAGAGGATTAGAAGGAAGAAGAGTAGTAGAGACAAGCGAAGACAACTAATAGCATCAATAGCTCGCATGGCACAATTAATTTCACTTTTCCTTTTTCCTTTTGATTAATTAAACCGTCTCAACCAATCAAAAAATACCCTCCTTTTTAACCAAAAAAAAAAAAAAAAACTTTAAGGATAATAAAAAATAATCAATCATAAATAATAAAAATTTGCAAAGGCTTCAAGATATTGAGAGAATTTAAATTGAAAAGAGAATTGACTTGAAGTTGTTTTAGTTATTCGTATTTCAAACATCACCTTTTTCTTTACATCGACACCCAAAAAATCAGAAAACAAAAAATACCCTTGTCAAAAGTCAATCAAAAGGAACCATGAGGGTGAGACAGATGGTGATTTTTTTAGCAGTAGCAAGGTATTGTTTCTTTTTACTTCTTACTTACTAATGAACTTCTTCTTATGAAAAAAAAGTTTGGTTTTTGTATTCTATTCTAAACTCTCAGAATATACAACTGTTCAAGAAGATGATACTCCCAAAGTTAAAATGTAAAGTTTTATTTTATAATTAAACATAAAAAAAAAAAAAAAAAAAAAAATGAAACAACCAAAGCTTTATATATCCAATACCTGAAGAATTATTAAGACCCAATAATTTTAAATGTGTTGAAGGAGATATGTTTTATTCTGAAGTATTAATTCCAAAATTACTTGGTTCAACTCCATATATTACAAATGATCCAAATGAAGCAAATTATTTCCTTGTTCCTCAACATATTGCTTGTTGTTATCATCATTGTTTAATGGAAAGAGTACCCATAAAGGAATGTAAAGATAGAATTCAAGTTTATATCACAGATATTCTTAGACATATTCAAAAAAATTATCCATATTGGAATATTTCAAAAGGAACTGATCACATTTTTATCTTTTGTTGGGGAGGAGGTTATGGTGTAATGGGCGAAAACGCAACCATTAGGAGTGAACTTAAAAATTCAATTCATCTCACAACCCTCGGTAAAGTATACCTTCTTTTTTTTTCTCTACTTTCCTCAAATTAAAATGAAGTTTAGATGATTTTAATCATGAAATTAATAAAGTTAGTTCATCAAGATTTCAGCCCCCATAAAGACATTACCATTCCACCTTATGTAAATATTACGAAAATTCTTGAAAAACGCCAAACAGTCATCAAAACAACACCGTTCCTTTATTTATTTATTTATTAAAGTTTTTTAAGTCTATAAGAGTAATAATTAATAAATAAAAATAAAGTAGAATTCATCAAAGACCAACATGGGCAACATTTAGAGGTACTGTTATCAATGAATTTGAATATAGCCATGGAGTTCGTCAATCATTACTTCATCTTTCAACAATTTATCCTCAATTAAAATTTCTGCGAGGACATAGTCCTTCTTATTGGGAAGAACTTGCAGATGCCACTTTTTCATTATGTCCTTCTGGTTGGTCTCCTTGGTCTCCTCGTTTCTTTGATAGGTTTTCTTTTATTTTCTTACTTTCTTCTTATGTTTTTTTTTTTTTTTATGATATATTTGATAAAAACAAAAGTATGGCAATGGAATCAATTCCCGTTTTATATTCAGATGATATTCAACTTCCATTTGAACAATATTTTGATTATAGGTTTTTTTTTCTCTTTGAAATGGATACAAACAATCAATAAAATAAAACAAATTAATTAAATAAAACAAATAAAACATATAGAGATTTTATTATTAAGATAATGGATAAAGATGTAAATTCAACAATAGAAATATTATCATCCTATTCACCAAAAGAATTAGAAAGAAAAAGAGAAAATTTATCAAAAGTTTGGAAACATTTTATGTATTTTGATCCACCCATTAAAGGTGATGCTCTTTGGTATCTCTTAAAATCTCTTGAGAAAAAAATTTATCCTTATTCAAGAATTGGTGGAAGAAGTTTTAGATGATTGATTCTTCATATGTAAAAGAATATTAGAGGAAAGAAATGTTCAAAAAAAAAAAAAGAAAAGTCGAGCTAACTAATTCTCAAATTTTCGTCTTTTCTCATTTTTTTTTTTTTTTTTTTTTTTTTTTCTCTTTTGAAATGGATACAAACAATCAATAAAATAAAATAGAGATTTTATAATTAAGATAATGGATAAAGATGTGAATTCAACAATAGAAATATTATCATCATATTCACCAAAAGAATTAGAAAGAAAGAGAGAAAACTTATCAAAAGTATGGAAACATTTTATGTATTTTGATCCACCAATTAAAGGTGATGCTCTTTGGTATCTCTTAAAATCTCTTGAGAAAAAAATTTATCCTTATTCAAGAATTGGTGGAAGAAGTTTTAGATGATTCCTTGAAAAGATTTTTTTACAAAAAAACTTGAAATTTTGAAACATAGATAAAACAAATAAAAGAATAAATTTCCTTTTTTTTTTTTTTTCAATTTTTTTCAATTTTTTTTTTTTTTTTTTTTTTGTTTTTTTTAATTTTTTTTTTTTTTTTTTCAAAGTTTTGTTTTTTTCTCAACCTCTCCTTTTAAAACTCCATTCGATCGATTGAAACTTCACATTCAAGAAGTTATCCATAAAATAATTGAAAGATTTTTAAAAAAGAGATATTCTAAATTTTTTTTAAAAAAAAAAGAAAGAGAAAAATAGTGGGCAAAATGGGTTTGAGAATCCCCAACCTTCCATTTCATATCAAACCCCCAAAGGTAATTTTCATTTTCATCTCATTTCATTTATTGGTTTCCTTATATTTTTATAAAATAAAAATAAAATCATAATAGCTAATTGATAGAGAAGAAGATGTTTGGTATTCATTTTGGAGGTGTTCAATGGCAGAGTTTTTCGGAACATTTATCTTTGTGTTTTTAGGTACTGGAGCAGTTGATTCAGCATTGGAGTTCTTACATGGGAGTTCTGATGGAACAATGGTTTCAATTATTATTCTGATTGCTATGGCTCATGGATTTGCTATCACTTTAACTATTTACACCATTGGAGATGTTAGTGGAGGTAAAAAATAATAATAAAAAACTTTATTCGAATATATTTTCATTAATAATAAATCATTAAGGTAATATTAACCCCGCTGTTACTTGGTCATTGGTATTAACACGTAAAATGAGCGCATTAAGAGGAATCATTTATGTAATTTCACAATGTCTTGGAGCCATCTTAGCATCACTTGTTTTAAAGAGTTTAGTTCCTTCCGAATATAAAGACAATCTTGGTTGTCATTTTATCAATTCAAAAATGACTGCTGTTGAAGGAATGTGGTTTGAAATTGTCTTGACCTTTATTTTTGTTTTTGTAGTCTTTGGAACTGCTATCTCTCCTTTTGTTGGTAAAATGGCTCCAGTTTCTGGAGGATGTAAGTTTTTATTGATTTATTGATTTATTTATTGTATTTTATTTTTTATTTGTTTTTCTTAAATTTCAAACTTCAAAAAAAAAAAAAAAGCTAACGAATATGGCCCTGGAAAACTTACACCTTTAGCTCTTGGATTAACTATTTTGACACTTCATTTAGTAGGAGTCCCTTTCACAGGTGCTTCCATGAATCCTGCTAGAAGTCTTGGGCCTGCAGTAGTCGCAGGTTCATTTATTTTTTATTTGTTCTTTTCATTTCTTTGCTTTTATTTTTATTATTTTATTTTTTGAAATTTTGCATCATTAGGTTGTTGGGATAACCATTGGGTTTATTGGGTGGGACCATTAATTGGAAGTACAGTGGCAGCTATTGTTGCTCATGTGTTATTTTTATCTGATCCATCTCGTATGGCTAAATCATTTGCCATTATTAGAGGAGATAAAGATTTGGAAAAACTAACCAAGATGAAGAAAAAGAAACAAGAACCAGAAGCTTATAATCATATTGAAGAAGGAGAAGAAGGAGAGGGAGAGGGAGAAGAAATTGAAATGAGAGCTTGAAAAATCAAATTCAATTGAATAATTATCATTTCATAATTATACAATAAACAAATGTTAGAAAAAATGAATTCCTTTTTTTTATTAAAAAAACCAAAACTGTAATATTGTATAATTGAATCACGTTTGAGAGAATCGTTTTAAGAAACTTGGTGCTCTTTCTCTTCTAAAAAAGATTCCATCATCAGAAAAACGATATAATTCAACATTTGTATCTTTGTAGATCCTATTTGAAATGAGATTGAGTTTGTTTAAGAGAAAATGAATGAGGAAAAAATAAATGAGAAAATAAAACGTACACATTTGAACCACCTGTTGTCCCAGTTGGTGTAGCTTCGCGAATAACATTTAATCTTATCAAAATTTTAGCTAACTCCAATGCCTGTTATTCATTTTTTTTTTTAAAAAAAAAAATAAATAATAGGACAAGAATAAAATAAATAATCACATCTAATCTATCCAATTTGGTTTCTCTAGCAATCCAATCAACTCCTTCTGATCCTGTAAAACAATTTCGAAAAGTTCGAATTTTTCGAATTGTTCCTCCAGCTTTTTGAATATCACGAACCTTTTTTTTTTTTTTTTTTTTTTGACCTTTCAACTTTCAAAATTAAAATGAATGAAATGAAAAGAGGAAATTATTCTGACCCTAATTGAAGATCGAAATTGGACCAAAAAATTTCTCCAAGCAACTTGATCTTTTTGAGGAATAATTCCTTTCATTGGAGAAGTTGCAGGAGCATCAACCACTTGTAATTGAAGCCTTCCAATAGCTAGTATCGATGCTCCAGAATAGTTTGGTTGATCTAATACTCCTAAAGGGGGAATTTCTTCAAGATCTCCATTTGTTTTAGGTTGGTTATTATAATCTTTTTTATTATTTTTTTCCAATATATCTAATGCACATTAAAATAATAAAAATTACTTTGAGAATTACGAGGGCTAAAAGATTTTGGACTATTAATTGTTACTGGAGAAGAAGGAGAAAGTTGAACCTCTGGAAAGTCGGTAATATCAATTTGTAAATGCTGTTGAAAACAAACAAAGGTTATTAATTGATCTAATAAGTTGTTTTTTTTAATCTCATAAAAAATTTACCTTGTGTTTGTCATGCTTTTCTTCTTTTTCTTTTTCTTTTTCTTTTTCTTTTTCTTTTCCTTTTTCTTCCTTTTCTTTTTCCGATTCTCCAACTTTTGTGAAACCATTCTTCAAATCTAAATAAATAGTATTTGGTTCGGTCTTTTTGAATGTTTGTTCGTTTGTTTCTTTTTTAATTAATACCTTCTAATCTCCTGAGAATGGTTTCAAAGAAAAGTCTTTTATCAGGATCAGGTTCACAACATGTTATTGTTAAATCTATTAATTCTTTTGGTGCACCTTCATTTGCTCGAGATCTATTTTTTGAAGAAAAAAAAAGATTTTCATGAAAAGAAAAGAAAAAATTATATAAATGAAATTTTACCGAATTTCACTTGAAGAAATTCCAAAACCAGGAATTTCTCGCTTAAAGACACTCATTGATGGTTTTTGTCTTGATATTAGCTCACATAATACCACACCATAAGAAAAGATATCAATGCGTTCATCATAATCCATACAAAACATAATTTCAGGTGCTTCAAACCATTCACTTCCGACAAATGTTTTATGTTTTGAAGCTTGCTCATCATTTGATGAAGGACTAGAAAAAAAAAAAAAGGAAAAAATAAGATCAAATATTTTGTTGAAATAAATCGAAATAAAATAAAATAAATAAAATAAATAAATATAATAAAATATAACCGTGAAAATCCAAAATCACATAATTTTACATTGAGTGTATCTTTTTCAATTAATACATTTTCAGTTTTTACATCCCTATGAATAATTTTGTGTTGATGAAGATATGAAATAGATTGTGCAATTTGAATTGCAATGTTGATTCTTTCTTCCCATCCAAGATTTTCTTTTAATGCATCTCTTAGATTTGGTCCCTTTTTATTTTGATTTGTTTTTAATTTGAACATGGTAAAATAAACAATTTTCATTACATCAATAAACTCTGTAATAATATATAAATCTGTATCATCTTTGGAAATACCATAAAATTTGACAATATTTGGATGAACAATTGAACTTAAAATATCGACCTCTCTTGAAAAATAGAAATCCACATCATAATCCGAATTTGATGTAAAAATTTGTTTGATTGCAATAACCTTTTTTTATTATTATTCATAATGGGTAATAAGAAAGAAGAAATTATACTTGTTCTTTCCATTTTCCCTTATATACAGCCCCAAACATCCCTTTTCCTAATAGTTCTCCTCTTTCTAACTCTTCAAAAGGAATTGTAGAATCCATTTCAACTTATAATTAATTTTGGTTAGTTTTCACAAAGGAACTCTAGAAAGATTTATGCTTAATTAGACTGAATAACAAACTTTAATTAAAAAGAAACCTTTTATGACAACTTGAAGAAGTTTTATCAAGGAGAGAGGAAAGTTCTTGTTTTTGTTCTTGTTGTTTTTGTTGTTTTTGTTGTTTTTTTTTGTTTGAAAAAAAAAATTAAAAAACAAACAAAATAAAAAATGGCGAAAAAGAAAGGCAAAAGCAAAGGGAAAAGCAAATCCTCACCTTCTCCTCAACCTGAACAACTACAACTCAATATCTCAACTCAACAACAACAACAACAACCTCTTGACCTCAATATTAATCCAACATTAGTTGAAGGGTTCAATATCATCCTTCCTTCTATGGAGAAAGAAGAGAAAAAGAAGAATGTAAATAAGAAAAATCTTAGTAATGTCATGCCACAGCAAGGGAATAACAATGGGAAAGTGAAGAAAGAGAGTATTTGGAATGAAGCAAATTTGTTTGAGAGGGAAAAAATTAGAGAATTTTGGTTAATGTTAAGCGAGCAAGAAAGAAGAAGCTTGGTAAAGTTAGAAAAAGAAGCGATATTGAAAAAAATGAAGGAGCAGCAGAAGTATAGTTGTTCATGTAGTATGTGTGGAAGAAGAAAGTTTGTTTTTTTTTTTCTTTTTTTCTTTTTCTTTTTTCCTTCTTTTCTAACTCATACTTTTTTTTCTTCCATTTCAAATTAAGAATGGTGATAGAAGAGGAACTTGAAATTCTTTACAATGCATATGTTCAAGAGCTTGAAAGATTTTCAATTAACTCTCCAAACTTACCACAAAAGATTCTCAAAATTTCAGGACAAAATATAAAAGCACAAGAAATTCTTAACTCAAATAAAGATATCTTAAGACCTTTTCCAAAAGAACAAACAATTGAAAAGATTAGTTCAAAAGTGAATATTCAAATTGAAGGTATTTTCCCTATTATTATTATTTTTTTTTGGAGCTTAAAAAAAATGATAAATGAAAAAGGAGGATTAAAAACTATTGCTGATGATTTATTGACGAATGATGGAAAAAATTTTCTTGAAATTATGGAAAAATTTGCAGATAAACAACTTTCTCCAGATGTAAATGTTTTGAATTATTGTTCAGAAAACATAAACTCTTTTTTTTCAAAAAAAAAATTTCTAGGATGAAGCTATTGATGATGAACTTGAAGAAGACGATGATGATGATTCACTTGATGAAGTAAAGATTATTAACTTTTTTTTCTTCTCGACTAAAAATAAATAAATAAAAAATCAAAATGAAATTCTTAGATATGTGATGAAAAAAAAATGGAAGAAAGTCGTCAAATGTTTCATGTTTTTGCAGCAAAAATGTTTGAACAAAGGATTTTAACTGCATATCGGGAAAAAGTTTCTTTTCTTTTCTTTTTTCATTTTTTTTTTCTTGAATTCCAAGTAAATAATTTAAAATCAATATAGATTGCACTTGAAAAACAAAATTTATTAATACAAGAAGAAGAGAAGAAAGAGAAAAGACAAAAAGAGAAGAAAGAGAAAATACAACAAAAAAGGGATCAAGAAAGGTTTTTCTTTTTTTTCTTTTTTTCCCAAAATTAATAATTAACTCAACTTTAAAATCAATTAAGAGTGAAGAAACAAGAAAAAATGAGACAAGAACAAGAAAAAGCACGTTTAAAAAAACTTGAAGAAATTGAGAAGAAGAAAAGCTCTTATGGTTCAAGAAAAAAGATTGAGGAAAAGGAAAGTGTCTTCGTCAATGAAACTGAAAATGAAAATACTTTCCAAAGTGATATTGAAAGCGATTTTGAGATAGACAAATTCAATAATGTTGAAGATGAACTCAAATATTATGATAATTCTACCAAAGTTGAGTATCAACTTAAAAGTCAGCAAAAATCAAAAAATGAAGTCAAGAGTCAATCAAAGGAATCTTCACAAAACAACAAACCTTCAACTTCACCAATTATACACTCTCATCATTCTCAAAAGACCCCAAAGGCTCAATCTTCTCAAACAGTTCATTCTCAAACAAAACCAAAATTACAAACTCAACCCCAACCTCAACATCAATCAACACATAAACCCAAGAACATGAATCAACATCCGAACAATAATTTCTCTCCCTCTAGTTCACAATCAAACCAAAATTCAACTCAAATGCAAAAAACTACTCAACCTGTAAAAAATCCATCCTATACTCCTCCAGATAATAGTATGCCAAGACAAAGTCGCTTACCATTTTTTTCAAATTCAAACCTTTCCTTCTCAAAAGAACAATCACTTCAACTCAATCAAAATTCAAGATCTTTTTCTCAAAATCCAAGACCTTCTTATCATTTTCCTTTATCAAGTTTATATTCTTCATCTTCTTCTTCTTCACAACCTCAACATCTTGGTATCTATCATCAAACTCAAACTCAAATCCAAATTCAAACTCCATTTCAAAATGTGACTTCAAATTCTGAACAATTTTCTTCAAGTTATTTTCATAATTTTCAAGATAAAAATGAGTTGGATTTACAAAATAATTCTCCTATTCATCCTCCAAAACATGAACCTCGGTCTAATATTCAACAAGATCCTTGGAATCCTCAAAACTCCTATTCATTATTTTCAAATTCTTTTAATCCAAGTATCTTTTCTTTTCTTTTTTTTTCTGCTTTCATTTTTTTTTTCAAAAATCTTTTTTCCTCTCACTAAGGTTCAAATCAATCAAATTTATGGGGAAATCCAGCAATGTCAACATCTCCAATCCCATTTGCATACCAACCTTTTTCCAAAACTTGACGAATAAATGACTTTTAAATTGAAAAGATCATTGCTTTCTTCTTTTTCTTTTGTCATTTTGACAATTTAAATAAAAGAACATCAAGAACCTGAAGAATAAATGATTTCAATAAAATAAGTGAATCAAAATGAATCAAAATAAAAATAAAAATAAAGGAAAATTTAAGGGAGTTCCTAATCAAAAAATATAAAAAAGAAAAATAATCAAAAAAATATTTAAAAAAAAATCAATCAAAAACAAGCATCACAACATAATAATTAACATATACAATAGTTAGAAAGAAAGAAGTGAATAAGAATGTCATATGAAGGAGATATTGTTGAAGGAAAGAGACATGGAAGGGGAATTCAAAGGTTTGATGATAACTCTGTTTATGATGGAGATTGGAGAGATAACAAGAAGCATGGATATGGGACTTATACTTACGCATCAGGTGCTGTGTATAAAGGTTAAAATTTTATTTATTTTATTTTATTGATTTATTGATTTATTGTTTGATCTTTTTTTTCTGACTTTTAAATACTTTTATTTATTTATTTTTTTTTTTCGACTTTTGATCAAAATACTTTTTTATTTGATTTAGGCGAATGGAAAGATGAAAAGAAGCATGGAAAGGGATTGATGATTTTTGCAAATGGGGATGAATATGAAGGAGAGTATGTGAATGGACAAGAAGAAGGAAAAGGAACATTAAAATTTGCTAATGGAGATATTTATGCTGGGGAATATAGAAATGGGAAAAGACATGGATATGGAATTTATACTCATCAAAATGGTGATAAATATGAAGGGTATTATGAAGCTGATATGAAAAATGGACAAGGTACAGCAACATTTGCAAGTGGAAATAAATATGTTGGAGAATGGAAAAGAAACCAAAGAAATGGAAAGGGAGTCTTATTCTTTTCAAATGGAGACAAATATGAAGGAAACTTTGTTGATGGAATGGAAGAAGATACAAATGCAGTTTTATATTATTCACATGGAGAGGTTTATAAAGGGGGTTTTTCACATGGAAAGAGAAGTGGTTATGGAGAATATACTCATGAAAGTGGTGATAAATATATTGGAGAATACAAAAATGATGCTCGACATGGAAAAGGAAAACTAGTCTGTAGTGATGGTGAAGTGACTGAAGGAATTTGGAATGATGGTATTCTTCAAGATTGAAATGTCTGTCTTCAAAATTATAATAAAGATTTCTCTATTTCTATTTTCTATTTCTATTTCTCAAAACCTTTCACAAAAAAAAATCAGAAAAAAAAAAAAAATGGCTGGTGAATATTTCTGAAATTTCTTTCTTGTTGTTTTTATACATTTCTGAATTCAAGTTATTATTTCTTAATACTTAATAAACCAAAACAAATAGATTCTCTTGAACTTGTTGAAGGTGTTGTTGGTGGATTTGTCCCAGCAGTTGTGAGACTTAAAATTCATATTCAAGAAGAAAATGGTCAAGTAAAACTCAACCTTAAAAGATTGACAAAGAAGACATTTCATCCAACTGATGGTGATTATGTAACTCAAAGTGGAGAAATTCCAAAAGATGAATGGGAAAATCTTAAACAGTTAATATTTCATTCTTATTTCTAAAAATCAAATAATATTCAAAAAAAGAAAAGAAAAGAAAGAAACATATTCAATTTATAGGTTTGTTGGACAAATCTTTAATTTACCAATTGAAGATCCAATTGGAAGTGAAGATGTTTATCAATTAGATACAAGATTTATTGTCAATTTAAATGGAAAGTGTTGGACAAATGAAGTTCCTGAAGGTTTTTTTTTTTTTAATTTCTTTTTTTCTTTTCTTTTTCTTTTCTTTTCTTTATTTGCTTTTTTGATTCTTTATTATTACTTTTAGGTTGTGTTCATCAAGTCCCAGACGAATCCAAATTACCATCAAAAGAACAAAAAGAACAATTTGCTTCAATGGCTCAAGCAGTCAAAAAATTAAGTGAACAATATGCCAAATAAATATCAATTGAAAAATCATTTTTTATTTGTTTTTTAGTCAATGTCTAAACTCAAATAAGTTCTCCTTTAGTCATGGCAACATGGAAAAACCGTAACCAAACACAAGCCCAAGAAATAGCAATTAAAGTTTCAATTCTTCCATAATTCATTTCAGTAAAATTTGTTCCATATTGAGAATGAACCATGTGAACAAAGAAGTAAGACCAAACCCAAGCAGCAATATGAGAATCCAATCTAAATATTTCAATTTTGTCATTATATAGTTTATCTTGAAATGGAGGAAAAAAAAAAAAAAAAAAAAAAAAACCTATCCAAAAATCCACCATGTCCAGTTAAAAGAGTTGAAGTATCTTTGATATGATGTTTTCTTTTCCACCAAGAAATAAATAAATCTCCAACCATTCCTGAAATCAACATTCCATTCACAAAAATAAAATTGTTCATAGTCATTGGTTTATCTAAAAGGAAGATATGAATGATATTACATCCAATAATTGCTGCAATATATCCTTCTAATGATTTATTTGGACTAATTTTTGGAACTATTTTTGTTTTTCCCATAAGTTTTCCAAAAAAATATTGAAGGCAATCACTTCCAGCAATGGCCATACTAAGAAAAAAAAAGAAAATAAAAATGAATACTTATCATGAAAAAAGAAAAAATTAAATATTACCTAATTGTTAACATGACTTCAATTGGATAAAATCTAAAAATTGAGTTAACAATGACTAATGATAAGCAAAGATAATTTAGAACAACATTATCAGTATTTCTAATTTTCAAGAAGTACAAAATTATGAACATTGGAATTGCTCTGATTAATGCAAACTATGGAAAAGTTTTTTTATTTGTTTTTTTGATTTCATGTAAATCTAAAAAGGATTGATTCAAAAAAGGAATTACAGAGAAGTAATCAAATAAAGGGAAATTGTAGATAACATACACATCCAAAAGGGAAACTGTAGACATAATAGCAAAAATAACTTTTTTCGAATGAGCAATCTCTTGAGAAAACTTTCATTTCATATGAGTTGATAAAAGAAAACAACTAAATAACAACAAATATACCTCCCACCAAACTAAAAGCATTAAAGGAACTTGAAGAATTATTGGAAAGTTTTTTAAAAAATAATTTGCAGTCATATGAATGACAAATCCAATTGGTACACGAGCTTGAATCAAACGTGAGGGATCAAATATAGACTATTTATTAAAGTTTTTATTTAAAAAGGATTCTAACAACAATAACAACAACAAAATTTACCTTTGACATTTTTTGCTCCACCTTACTTATAAATTTTGATACTGTTTGGTTTCAAGATAAAATGCAAATTTTCTAATAGAAATCAATCATTAGTTTGTTTATTCATCTAAAAAATTCCTTCATTTGAATATCGATATTTAATTTCTATTCAACTCAATCTCGAATCAATTACAGACAACAATGATGATAACAACAATAAGAGGAGGGATCAAATTTTTTATTTTTATTTTTATTTTTTTTTTTTTTTTTTTTGAAAAAGGAAAAGTCTATGACACCATTGATTTTATTTTATTTCACTCAAACCCAAAACCCCTCTTCATTTTCATTTTCATTTGATTCTCCATTCAAAAAAAATTCACTTTATTATTATTCTTATTCTTTCAATCAAACAATTATCCCCAAACTAAGTAAATAACAACAGTTGCAACCATCATTGTGAGAATTGTCAAAGGTATTCCAAATTTCATATAATCTCCCCAAGTATATCCTCCAGGACCCATCACCATTAAATCTGTTTGATAACCAATGGGACTAAGAAATGAACAAGAAGCACTACACATAATTGTGAAAATGACTGCTCTATGAGATAAAATTCCTTTTTGTACATATTGATAAGCTAAGGGATACATTAAAGCAACTGTTCCATTATTTGTGAAAACAGCGGTTAACAAAACTGTTAAAAGATAAATTCCAAAAATAATAGCATATGGTCCTCCAGGTTCAAGGAAACCAAAGAAACTAAATGAATTTTTGATTTTTGATTTTTGATTTTTTTATTTTTATTTTTTTTAAAAAAGAAAATTACGTTTCAGAAAGAGCAGCAGCTCCACCAGTTTTCTCTAATGCAGTTCCTAATGGAAAGACTGCTCCAATTAAGATGATTAAATCTCCTTGCATTGATTCCATTGCTTGATTAATTGTAAGAACTCCTGTAAAAATAAATAAGCAATCGGCAAGTAAAGCCATTGTTAATAAATTGACAACTCTAAATTTTAGGAAAAAAATCAAAAATAAATTGGAGTAACATTAAAATTATAAAATTACTCAGCAGTACTAATTCCAATAACAACTGTGACCACAATAATAACATAAATAGTTTTCCAAATAGGAACATCATTTCGACTAGAGAAGAAAAAAAAATTAAACTTTTTCAAAAAAAAAAAAAAAACTTGAACTTACAGATTTGTCTCTGAAATTTTGTTCACGAGAGCAAAATCTTGATCATTTTTATGATATTTGAAAAAAGTATTTCCAGCTTCAACTAAGAGCTAAATTGAAAAGGTGATTCAAAATAAAATAAAAAGTAAAGATATTACAGTATCTCCTGCTTGAAAAACGATATCACCAAGATTTCCTTCAACTCTTTCCCCTCTTCTATGAACTCCAATAATAGCTGCATTATACTAAAAACATACAATAAAAGAAAGATTTTTTTTTTTTTGTGTTCAAAAGGTAAAAAAAAAAAAACTCTTTGACGGAATTTAGTTTCTTTCACAGATTTTCCAATTAATGGAGAATTTAGAGCAATAACTACTTCAGCAATACCTCGATTTTTCATTTTTCCAGAAACTTTATGAAGTTGACCAGTAGCAGGTATAAATCCATCAAAGGTAAGTAATTCTTTCATGACTTCTACAACTCCAGCAAAATAAAGAAAATCACCAGCACGAATCTTTGTTGTTGGAGGAGGAACAGAAATGAAATCCTTTTCTCTTTCGATTCTATATAAAAATGCACCTTTAATATGGCGAAGACCTGCTTCATCAAGTGTTTTTCCAACACTTGGTGCACCCTATGAGAATTTATTTGTTTTTTCTTTTTTTTGAAAAGGGAAAAGAAAGAAAGAAAGAAAAAAACCTTTTTAACTTCAATACAAAGAGTGTATTCACGTGCATTTTTTATAATTGTATCACCAACATTGAGTCGATCAGGAAGTAACCAATAACAAGCAATAGTCATATATGCAATACCAATAATACAAATAGGAAGTCCAACAATTCCTAAGTTGATATATTTAAAGGAATGGAAAGAAAAAAAAAAAGAAAAAAAATCAAAGAAAACTTTACCAACTTCAAAAAAACCAATATTGATATTAGGATCTTTTTTTTCAGCAAGAGATGCAACAAGAAGATTCGGACTTGTTCCAATAATTGAAGTAACACCTCCCATAACATTAGCAAAACTTAAAGGAAGCATAAACTTTGAAGCAGAGATACCAATTCTACGAGACCAAACTTCAATCTTTGAAAAAGAAAATTGAATTGAGTGAATTGAGAATCAAAATGATAGAAGAAAAATTTACAGCTGGAATCATCATTGCAACTTGGGGAGTATTATTAAGAAAAGCAGAGAAAAAAGCATTTGGGATACATAAACGAAGTTGAGCATCCCATAACTAGAAAAGTAGTAATTAAAAATCGAACAAAAAAAAAAAAAAAAAAAAAAAAAAAAAATTTTTGTTGGTGTTCTCATGATATAACGAACTAAAAGATCTGCAGCCTTATTAACTTCGATAGCTTTTGCAAAAGGAAATAATACAACAATAGTGATCATACCTATTTATAAATTAACAATTTTAAATTTTTCAAAATCAAAAATTAAAATTAAAGTACCTGAATCAGAAAATCCTTCTAAAGCTTCTTTAGTTGTTACAATTTTTGCTGCCAATAAAATAGACATTGCAACAACAATCATGAAATGAGGAGGACATACATCTTTAACCAAGACTGTTACACAAGAGAAGATAACTACCATTGAAAACCAAGCTTGCCAACTCAAATCATTCCACAATAAAATACCTCCAATTAAAAAAAGTAATGACCAAAATAAAAAGAAGAGAATTGTACCTATAAATATATTAAAATTCAAATAAATGTTGATGTTTTGAATCATAAACAAAAAAAAAAAAAAATACCCCAACAATCAAGAATAATAAGACCAATTCTTTTTAACGTCCAAGGTTTACTTTTTGCTTCTAATACACCATCATTATAAGCAACATATTCTTCTTCATCACAAGCTAAGTCATCTGTTGATGCATCAACCATTGTAGTTGTGAAACCTCCATCTTTTGTTGGAATTTTTTCAACTTCGAGTTGACCTTTTTTTTTTGTGTTTTTTAATTGGAAATTTTTTTAAAGAGAAATGAATTTTTTCTTTCTTACCCATTTCAATGTCCATCTTCTCTTTTGATACTTGTTTATTCTCTTCAAATGTCATTCTTTATATTGATTTCTGTATTGCTCCACTAAAAGTTAAAACAAAATCAGTAAAAGTAAAAAAAAAAAAATTTCAATTCGAAAAGAAGTTTTTTGAAAAAAAAGAAAAACAAAACTGATTTTAAATAAATAAACCATTGTCATGAAGTGACTCACTAGTGAAGTATAGTTAGAAAGGAGGTTATCTCAAAAAGAAGCAGTTCCAAATTTGGTGTTCGCTAGTGAATCATTAAGGTTTAGTATAATGGCAGTAGGAAAAGGCGGTGTCATGTTTTTTTTTTTTTTTTGAATTTTTCGATCAATGCTTTGTTTAAAGTTTAAAAATTTGTCATTTGACTGAACCATTTGCCACTTTGATTAACAAGAACAGTATAATTATTAATCCTCTTTTTATTGAATCAAATGACTGATAATGAATTTCAATACTAAAATTCGTTTAAAAGTTTCAAACGAAAACAAAATCAAAAAACAAAACGAACTATTGCAAATTTAATTTCTTCTTTACATCTTTTCTATCTTCTTCAAAGGGTAATGAAGCTAAAATCTTTGAAAAATTTTCAGGATCGGATAACCATGGATAACAAATTGTTATCATTTCAACTTTCGCATCTCCATATTTCACAGTTTCTTGAAATTGGATGACCTATTTAAATTTTTATAATTGAAATACAAAAACAATCTTTGAAAAAAAAAAAGAAAGAGAAAGAAAAGAAAAACTTGTGCACAAGTCACATTACTTTCTTCAACTGCTGCTTTCAATAATTTAACCTAAATGTATACATTAGAAAGAAAATCTTTAAATTATTTATTTAAAAAAAAAACAATAAAGGAATAATACTCTATCTTTTTCTCTTGATATTGAAAGCATTTGTTGGAGTAAATCTTTTGCATCTTTGTCAGCAAGTACACCCTATAATTTTGATTTCGATTTTATTTCTTTTCACTGAAACAATTTTTAAACTCAAACATTGTTTTTCTTTGCAAAACAAAAAAAATCAAACCTTCAGCGACATTTTTTTTTGGATTTTTTTTTAAAAAAAAAACATGGTGGAAAAAAGGAAAAAAAAAAAAAAAAAAAAAATTCAATGGGACATTCAGTTGTTTCAGCTCCTGGAAAGGTTTTAATTGTGGGAGGATATCTTGTTTTAGACCCTGGTTATACTGGTGCTGTTTTAACTTCATCTGCAAGGATATATTCAGATTGTGAATTCAGAGAGTTGAAGAAAGAGAATGAGATCCAAGGAACAATGAATGTGAATTTGACAGCATCTCAATTTCTTTGGAGTTTGAGCTATGTTTATCATTTTAATGAGGAGGATGATTGTGGAAAAATTGTACCCATGTATTCATTTTTTTTTCTTTCTCTAATCCTAATGATAAAATAATCAATAAATAAATCAGATATAATGGAACAAGAAATAAATTTGTTGAAACTGCTGTTGTGAATGCGTTATCTTTTGCATTTCAATTTAATCAAAGTAAATTTGAAGAAATTTCAAAGAAGTACGAAATGAATTTAAATATTTATGGAGACAATGATTTTTATTCACAAAGATCAGAGGTTTGAAGATTTTTCTCTTTTTTTCTTTTTGTTAAAAAATAAACTCAAAATTAATCTGTTTTTTCTTCTTTCTTTAAGTTAAAACATCTGAATCTTCCAATTTCTTCTGATTCTTTGAAACAAATACCAAGATTCAACAAATTTTTTGCAGAACTTCATCAAGTACCAAAAACAGGATTAGGAAGTTCAGCTGCTCTCATTACATCTATAGTTTCTTCTATTCTCTGTCAATTTAAGGTGATTACATTGAAAGATGAGAAAGTTTTGAATGATGAATTGTTTTTGATTCATTCACTTTCACAATTTTGTCATTGTTTTGCTCAAGGAAAAATTGGAAGTGGATTTGATGTTGCTTCAGCAGTCTTTGGAACTCAAAGGTATCGAAGATTTTCTCCAAATATTTTGGAAAAACTTTTTGTGGCTGTAATTTCATTTTTCTTAATTTTTCATTTTCAATTTTATCAAATTGAAATTTAATGACAATAATTAAATTGAAGAAAGAAGATTCAACCCCTCCACTCCCTTTACTTTCAAGTATACTTCAAGACAAAAGGTTTTTTTCCTTCTTTTCTTCTGAATGAATTAAATTTAATCAAATTGGTCCTTTTTTTTTTTTTTTTCAAAGTCTTTGGGATCAAGAAATAACAGGATTTAATTTACCAACAAATTTTTCATTGTTTTTGGGAGATATATCAACTGGAAGTCATACTCCCTCTATGGTTTCAAATGTTTTAGAATGGAGAAAAAATAATCAAGATGAAGGTTTTTTATTTTTTTATTTTTTATTTTTTTTTGTTTTTACTGACTTCAATGATTTTTTTAATAAAAAAATAGCAAAAGAACTTTGGGATAATTTAGGAGAAAAAAACGATCTTGTTGTCAAACTTTTTCAAGATTTAGAAAAGCAATCAAAAAATAATGAGACTGAATATCTAAATTCAATTGAAAAATGTTCTACAACTAATTTCACTCAGGTAGTTCTTTTCATTTTAATTTTCTTATTTTCTTTTTCTTTTTCTCATCTTTTTTTTAAACAGTGGAAAGATTTAATTTTAGAAGGGAGTCAAACGATTAAATTAATATATCAACTTTATGAAGCTTTTCAAGTAAGTAAATTCAAAAATTGAATTTAAAATATCAACTTTTTTTAAAAAATAAAAAGGAAGTACGAGGATATTTGAGAACAATGGGTCAAAAATCAAAAGTCCCAATTGAACCTTCCGAACAAACTAAGTTATTGGATGCTACAATGAAATTAAATGGGATTATTATGGCTGGTGTTCCTGGAGGTTTTATTCAAATTTTTAATTTTTTTTTTTCTAATTTTTGAATTGGAATGGATTTTAAAAGTTTTCAATGATTTTATTAGCTGGTGGATATGATGCTATCTTTTGTATCTATGTTGGAGGAGATACAGTGAAAACTGAAATAGAAAAACTTTGGGTGAATTGGAAGGAACTTGATGTATGTCCTTTACTTCGTTCAACTTCTTCCAAAGGAATTCAATTAGAAACTGAAATTATTTTTCCTCATTGAAATAAAAAACAATCACAAATCAACTCAAAACAAACAAAATAAAAAGAATTAGAAAAAAAAAGAAAACCAGAAGGTATTTCTCGCTTCATTTTCATCTTTCCATCATTTCAACTTCTTTCTCTTTTGTTCAATATCGAGAAAAAATACATATTTGCAACATAGATATATATATATTTGAGTTGTTTATTTTTTTATTTTTGTCAATTTTATTTGATATTTTTTTTGTAAAATGAATAAATTCGAATCATTCTAAAAAATGATGTTGGAATTTTTGAAAGTTTGAAATCCCAAAAAAAAAAAATTGATGAATGCCAAGCAAAGTGGATAGATATCAAGACTTAAATAAAATATTTCAAATAGAAATAATGTTCCGTGTTGGTGTTCGCAATCTTACTCGTACCCTCTACCGTGCTGAAGGAGATGTCCCAAAAGGATCAGATTCATTCAGAAAGAAGGAAAAGGCTATTGAAGATCAATGGATCAAACAACAAGTTTTTTTTTTTTTTTTCTTATTTTTTCTTTTTTCTATTTTATTCAATTTGCTTTTCTTTTTCTTTTCTTTTCATTAGGAAGCTAAAAAGAAGGAAGAAATCTTGAAAAAAAAGGAAGCTGAAAAAGAAAATCCAAAAAACAAAAAATAAATTTTCTTCCTTTCAATGAATGAATAAAAAAAAACAATTTGAAAACCACAAGTTTTTTTATTTTCTCTTTTTCAATTTCCCTTTTTCTTTTTCTTTTTTCTCTTTCTCTTTTCCTTTCTCCATAGATTTTACATGTTGAGGTTCCGTTTTTTCAATTTCTTCTTTTTCTTCTTCACTTTCAATCTCTTCATCTCTTTCTTCAATTTGCACTTCTTCGAAGTCATTTTTGTCTAAATCTTCATTGGAGGATTCAATGAAAAAGTCATCAAAATCATCATCTTTTGAAGTTTCTTCTTTTGATGAACTTGATTGTTTTTTTTTAAAAAAATAAAATTAAGGTTTGATTTAATTTTTTTGGTTTTTGTTTTCAAAGTAAATAAATTACCTTCCAACCAATAAAGTTTGTGTGGAAGTGATCATTGTTTGGAAATCATGTCGAAGTCCTGAAACTTGTTCTTTACTTGTTACTTTTTCTGATCTTGATTTTTTCCCTCCACTTCTTTTCTGTTTAGAAATAATTTTTTTTTTTAAAAAAAAGAGTTATGATATAGTCGTTATTGAAATAATACTCTTGTCTTAGTTCGTCTATCATCACTCTCTAATCGTGATCCATATAGGTTTTCATCGCTTGGATTTTTAAGCAATAAGAAATAAATTAAAAGAACAATGATTCCCTCCCAAAATAATATTGTACTAATTCCCACAATTGCAGATGTAAAGAACCAACGATACATTAAATATCTAAATCCAATTATTTTTTCGTTTAATTTAACTTAGAAATATAAAAAATAAAAAAATAAAAAAATTCATACCTTAAACCAGAAAATCTTGCATCTAATCGAATTCTACTTGAATAAACTTGAATTTCAGGTTTTGAAAGAGTAATCTTAGCTTTTGTTATAGGAGCTGACTTTTTTAATTTTGGGTTTGTAGATTAAATAAAATTGGTTTTTTTTTTTTAAAGAAAAAAATACCCAAGAAAATGAATCGTAAATTCCTTCCATTAATGGAATATTTAAGTATTGAGATTCATCTATAAATCCAAAAAGGAGAGGAAGGGAATAAAAAAAAGTATAAATTTGTTGATATAACTTGGATTTAAAATGAAGAGTAGCCTTGAATAAACCATGAAAAAGTAAGATTTTTTTCTCATTGAAAAAAAAAAAAAAAAAAAAAAAAAAAAAAATTAAAAAACAAATTAAAA
>Ga0209960_1001930_pt1 | contig 23394 bp, 19 predicted proteins | sample ThiBiot_500_plan_2_FD_183947 | JGI IMG/M metagenome (GOLD analysis project Ga0209960, IMG submission 183947) | Wastewater bioreactor microbial communities from Cape Town, South Africa - Thiocy_expt_500_plan (SPAdes) | ecosystem: Engineered > Bioreactor > Thiocyanate-remediating >...
AAATTGCTTGATTCTTAAAATCCTCAAAATCAAATGAGGTCTCTTTCTTCTCTACTTCCATCTGTCAATCCTTTCTCTATAATAATTACATCATTATCAGAATTGACACAGTTGCTTAAATACTCCCCTTATTACGGCTATGTTGAATTTACTCATCCTCAAGGAAACTTTGAAATACAACTCCCTGATGCAGGCCATGAGGCTACTGTCCAGGATAAGCCAGTTGATAATTATACTAAAATAAGAGTCGTAAGAGGAGAAGGCACACTCTATAAGAGAAGTGCTGTATGTGCGCTCCCCAACTATAAAAATGGTAATACTTTAATTGTAAATGTGCACTTAGCAAATGAAAAAATCTTATGCAATGTTATTAGAGATAATTAAAAAGAAATAACTCAAAAGCATATTAGGTAAGGTATGCCAAGCTTCAATAGAGCAGCTATTATTAGGTTAGCAACAGCTCTCTTAAGGGGTGCATTCTTCCGCTCAAGCTCTTTAAGCCTTCTTGCTTGATCAACCTTCAAACCCCCATAAACCTTACGCCATTTGTAATAAGTGGCATCTGAGATCCCTAACTGACGACAAATCTCAGTAATACTCTTGCCTTCGGACAACAAGACATCACTCTGACGTAATAATCCTATAATTTGCTCCGCTCCATAGTTCTTCTTCATAATAACAGCCTCCACTTGATCTCTTATACTAACTAAAAACTGGAGGCATTATACGGGGCAAGGTCAATCCTGGTTTCTTTTAATATAAAAACCAGGATTAAATTTTATTTAATATTGAATTGATCAAAAATTTCTTTAACTGAAACAGGGGTTCTTACTTTTTTTTCATCTCCCCCCACTCTTGTTTCATATTTACTTATCAGGGTTCTAAGATAAGTAGAGTCTTTAATAATAGCTTTACTATCGGATTCCCGCAAATCTACTCCTGCGGTACGTAAAATTCTTGCAGCATAAGTACAACAATTAAATGTATTTTCTTTTTTAAAAATTATCCCATACCCTTTTGCTGAAAAAGATATCTTTCCTTCATCTTCTTGCATTGTTTTCCAGGCTTTATCAGCACTATTTGCATCCACAATAAAGCTTTTATACTTAGTATATAGGGGAGCTATTTCAGCGGTACTATCTACCTCATAGAGGATACCATCCTCTTTTCTTTCGTGATTCTTTTCAATCTTTTTACCTCTAAAAAACTTTGCTAATACCTGGTTCGAAGGTTCTACGTGAATTGCAGCACTTCCATATCCATAAACAAGTCCTACTGTAGTTCTATTACTGATGTAGCCATCATCAGTTGCTCCAAGATGAAATCCTTCAATAGAAATGTGGTCATCTCCACTTTTGTCTCTTACACACATTTCACGCACCACATAAGCATGTTTAATTCCTTTTCCTATGTCGCGAAATCCCAAAGTCCAGACAACCTTATTTTTAGGAATATCAAATCCACAGATCAGAGATCTTGTTTTAGATAGTTGAAGATCTTCTTCGTAAGCATCAATTATTGCTTTATTATTAGAAGTGGCAAAACTAAGTTTGCATACAAGTAATAAATTTACTAAAAACAATTTATAAATTTTATTCATTTTCCCAATTTCCTTTTTTCATACATTTAAAAATTTTATAAACAGAGATCTTTCATTGAACAAATTTTCTTTGGTATTTTCTTATCTTCTAATAAAGAGTTATCTTCATCTGTTTTTTGAAATTTTTTATAAGTTTGATAAAGAATTTGCGTAAATATTCCTACTTCTGCCTCAGCTGGTTTTTCGATTCCAACGAAAGATGAATTTTTAGCCACTTTGATTAATGAACTTAAGGTTTGGTCTAAGCTAAATGGTTCTTGATTAAAACCATTAATTTTACAATATTGTCCTAAAATTTTTGCGGCATAACCGGCTGATGTAAAATGATTCTTTAAGGGTCTATAATGATAAGGTTCTTCAAGAAACATTAACCCTTGAGAAAGTTGATCTTCATTAATGCGTTGAAAAATATTTCTAGTATAGAATGTGTGGATTTTCCATTGCTTTTCAATTGTACATTTTGAATGATCATAATCATCAAAAGATGATAAATTTCCTCTACTCTTATCATAAGGGTACCAAAAATATCGATGACTTGTAGTCATTCTTTCATCTTTAGAAGGACCAAATACGTATCCTTTGAGTATTGTCTTGTTTGTCTCAATATCCTTTGTTGAAAATGTAACAATTGCCAAATTAGGACTATCAGGATCATCTTTTTTACTTAAAAGAGAAACAATAGTGTTTTCTCTATCGACTCCATAACAAAGTTGTTCTTTTAATGTTGATTGTTTAATTGATTCCTCAAAAATTTCTTCTGTTGCATTTCCTTGAAATGAAATCAAAAAAATAGATACTATAACGTAAAACATTTTATTCATTTTTAAATCCTCTTAATTTGTAAAAAAAACTGCCTTAACCTTAGGGAGATGCATCTTTTCAGATGCATCTTTTTTTCAAAGTTATTTATTCTTCTTTATTTTCAGATGTTGTGAACCTAGATATAAAGTCAGCGATCTTGATAGCAATTTTTAGACCTGGCCCCATTACTTTAATACATTTTCCGGTAGTATCGATGCATTTATCTGCTGCTTCTAGCGTTGCTGTTGATACATTTTTAATACAGGTCGCGGCCTTGACTGAATAAGGTTCTTCTTCTTTTACAATTTCTGAAGCATACGCACTTAAGTATGTAAAAAATATAGCAGTACTTAAATATAATTTAGTTCTCATTTCAGGTTCTCCTTTAATAATTTTTAAAATCACTCTTTACTGAGTGTAATTGCCTTAGCAACAATTAAAGCTTGATTGAAGTTGTTGTGTTTTTCAAAAAAGATAATTACTTGAGTAATAGCTAAAATTACTCGAGTAAGAAAATGAAGAAAAAAATATGACTTTTTATCTTGCAGAAAACATGCTTGAATTCAATTGCTTTATACTTAGCTTAATAGAAGAATTCAAAGAGACATTGATAGGATGCCACAAGAAGTTACTAGATTTCCTAGTGAAATTTATTCAGTAAATCTAAAGACGATTAATCACATAAATTTCTCTCGTAGAGAGTTAGATATTCTTACCTCTCTTTTGAGCGAAAAAGAGACAAAAGAAATTGCTGCTTTCCTTTCAATTGCTCCAAGAACCGTAGATAATAGCCTTTATAATATCTCAAAAAGAATTAATGTTAAAACCAGGCAAGAGATTATTGAATTTATAAAAAGATCTTCTGAACTTCCCTATATCCAAGAATATTATATGAGTTTATCTCTCTTGGTTTTTTTTGAAAAACACCTTAGACAAATCTCAAAAACTGTTAATACTGTCTCTTCTACTTGCTTGATTATATATGAACCAAAAGATAGAACCATCTCATCATTCATCCAACTGTTGAAAAAACACCTTGAGTTGCTGAGCATTCAATCTTCAATTATAGCTTTGCAAGAAAAGCAAGAACTTTTAAATTATCTAAAAATGCAACCGAAGGGATATCATGTATTTTTGCTCTCTGAAGCCCAGCTCAAGCAAATTTTAAAAAGTGAAGACATTGAGAAGTTCATTAAAGATAAATCTCAACACCAAGGAAAATTAATATTCCTGATTCCTAATTTTAGAGAAGGCATAAGCAATAATTCTAGCTTTCAAACTGAGTCTCCAATAAATATTATAAAATCTTCAGATTACTACTCTTGTGTTCTAATCATTTTAAGCCACTTACTTCCCGGCCATGATTTCTGCACTTTTAAAAATGAGATGAAAGAGCAATGTATTCGTGAGTCTACAACCCTACTAAACGCGGGTACTTTTCTCAACAGGTCTTGGTTGAGATTGAAGATCAAGCTATCTAAGCTAATCGCCAGCTTTTATCTAAGCAAGAAAATATCAAGCTTTATAGCTATAGGGCCAGGTCTCTGTCTATTGTTGGTAGGATTATTTTCACTAAATAGCCAGAAAGAAGAGACTATGCTGATCCGTTCCGATCTTACTGTACCAACAAAGAATGAATTTTTAGAACGGTCAAGATTGATACAAGAGATTCATAAAAACTTAAAAGGAAACAATAGTATTCATGCTATTGCGCTTATTGGATGTGGAGGAGCTGGAAAAACCACATTAGCACGCTCATATGCGAATACCTATTTACACCCTGTTACTTGGGAAATTAATGCTGAAACAAAAAACAGTCTTATGGCTTCTTTTGAGGAACTTGCGTTATCACTTGCTAAAACAGAAAATGAAAAAAAATTATAAAAAACCTTCGAGAAATTAAAGAGTCTCAAGAAAGAGAACAAACTCTTTTTTTATTTATTAAAAATCATTTAAAAGGCTACTCAGAATGGTTACTGATTTTTGACAATGTTCAGTCATTTACAGATATTCAAAACTATTTTCCATATGACACGCATGCATGGGGAAAAGGAAAAATTATTCTGACGACAAGAAATCAAAACTTACAAAACAATTGTTTAATTAATCATACTATATATATCAAGGAATTAACTCTTGCTGAAAAAGAAAGTTTATTTTCTAATATTATAGATTCAGTGAATATTAATGAACAAAAAGAAGAGCTAAAGGAATTTTTCACACATATTCCATCTTTTCCTCTAGATATCTCAATTGCAGCTTATTATATCAAAGCAACAAATGTTTCTTACAGTCAATATATTGAAAATTTAAAACAAAACCATCAAGGTTTTGCCAGTCTGCAAAAGGATATACTTGAAGATACAGGTAAATATAGACAAACTCGCTATGAAATTATAAGTCTATCTCTCAAAAAACTAATACAAACAGATAAAGATTTTCTTGAGTTATTATTGTTAATTAGCTTACTCGATTCTCAAAATATTCCCAGAGATCTGATAGATAGCTATAATAGCAAATTTATAACCGATAAGCTTATTTATAACCTTAAAAAATACTCTCTTGTTTTTAATACAGAGAGAAAAGCTGAATTATTTTCGTTACATCGAAGTACTCAAAAGATCATGCTTAAATACTTAGAAGAAAATTACATTTCTCGTAATATAAATTTACTCCAAAGAGTTGCTAACAATTTAAAACAATATTTGGTAAAAACTTTAGATAAAGAAGATTTTAGTAAAATAAATTTACTATCAAATCATTGTGAAATTTTTCTAACTCATTCACGCTTTTTAACAAATGAAATTAAAGGTTCCATAGGGAGTGAGTTAGGTTTTATATATTTTTGTTTAGGAGATTTATCAAAAAGCAGAAAACTTCTTGAAGAAAGTATTATGTACTTAAAGAAAGATCTTACTTCAAACAATAAGTTATTAGCTCGTAGTTTAGGACACCTGGGCATTACATATAGAGATTTTGGGGATTTTAAGAAAGCAAAGGATGTACTTGAACAAAGCTTAAAAATATATACCTTTATAAAAGATCAATTAGGTGTTGCTTGGGTCTTAAGTTATTTAGGATTGATCCATAAAAATTTAGGAAATTATAGCGACGCTACCAGTTATTTAGAACAAAGTCTTACAATTTATGAAAAAAATAAGTTTACAAATAATGTTGGATTAGGGAGAGCATTAGGACATTTAGGTATCGTCAATTTGGAAATAGGAAATTATCTAAAAGCAAGGGCATTATTTCAAGAAAGTTTGCAGATTCACAAATCAAATATAATTGAAAATTCTTTAAATATTGCATGGGACCTAGCACACATAGGAATTGTTGATACAATATTAGGTGACTATAATAAAGCTAAGCAATCTCTTGAACAAAGTCTTACAATTTATGAAAAAAATTTTCCTAAAAATAGCATTAGATATACATGGGTTATGGCACATTTAGGAGAGGTTTATACTTTCTTAGGCGACTATAAAAAAGCATTAAATTTATTCGAAATATCAATTGATACCTATAGAAAAAATTTTCCTATTGAATCGTCTAAAACGCATGTATCAATTGCTTGGATTTTAAGCATGTTAGGAAGTGCATACATAAAAATGAAAAATTATAAAGAAGCAAAATTTTTGTTTCAAAAAATTATTATAAGTTATAAGCAACATTACGGCGAAAATCATACTACATATGCTTCTATTTTGAGAAAAATGGGACAAATTTATTTTTTAAATGGTGAAGTGGAAAGTGCAGAAAAATCTATAAAGAGAACTCTAGAATTATTTCAAAAAGTTAATCATCCTGAAAGTTACATAGATCTAGAGCTATTAGCTGATATATATTTAAAAAAGGCGGAAAATGAGTCGATAAAATTAAAAAAAGACAAAACTAAAATTTTTATTGATCAAGGCACAAACTATTTAAAGCAAGCTCTAAAAATTTTACAGGCGCATTTTCCAAAGGACTCTTGTCATATTATAAGAATTCAAAATAAGCTAAAAAACGGTTTAAAAATAATATAAATAATTGTGGCTTTGATGGTATGGCCTGAGCATCTTTAAGAAGCCCTGAGAATGAGGCAAGCTTAAAGAGCTTAACCTTAATAAGGAGACCATATCATGGAAGTTAAGATTTTAGGGATTCTTGGCTCCAACTACATAAGCGGGTCAAAATTTTCCTAAGTCCTGTTTGGAGAGAATTGGCTTGCGTTTAGCAGATCGATGGCGTTCTCTTAGTTCAATATCGATGTATTTATCGGTAATAGCACCTGAGCCATGCCCTGCATCATCGCGTACATGCTCCCGCGGTCTCCGCTTGACATCATCGGAGATCCCCGTATGCCTTAACCAATAAACCCATTTTGCCTTTTTCGTACATGCCTTAATAGGGCCTCTTAGTTTAGATTGACCTCCAATTATCAAGAATTTTTAAGATGGCTCAGACTATTAGCATTAAAGATTGATTGAGGGATTGAGGTTGTTTATAGTAAGCATAATAAAGAAAACTGAATTTATGTGAGTAATATTTAAAATTATAGGAATAGGGAGAACAATTAGGAGACCATCCGAATCCAAGGGGTATTGAGGAAAACCAAGGGTTACAAGATTACTTATCAGTAGCAATTTTGGCTCTTTTGGGTTATTTTAAGGAGTAGCTGGTAATAATAAAGAGGCTAGACATGGCGCCATCTTTAATACCTGACGATACAGCTGGAATTTATCAACTTCGCATATGGCTTAAAGGTATTAGTCCAATGATTTGGAGGCGCCTTTTAGTTGAGAGCAATAGTACTATTGCCGATCTTCACCACACGATTCAAATAGCTATGGGCTGGGATGATGACCATTTGAATCAGTTTTTTATCCGGGGAAAATCTTATGGCGTACCTCACATTGGAGGAATAGGCTTCAGTGATAACGCAAAACAAGTATACTTGAGTGATTTTCAGTTCCGTCTTAAAGAGAAATTCATATATGAATATAACTTTTTCGACCATTGGGAACATGAAATTCGCTTTGAAAAACAATTACCAGTCGATCGTAAAAAGACATACCCTCTATGTATAGGAGGAAAGCGCTGTGTTCCCCCAGAAGACTGTGGAGGAGCATGGTCTTTTATGGAGTTGCAAGACCATTACTCCCTCTGGAGTATTGAAGACCAGCTCATTGAATTATTTGAAGGAGATGAAGACGACGATCAAGATGAGGATTTTATCAATGATACATTACAGACTCTGGCGGATTGGCTTCGTAAATACCATCTGTTTAAATTGAACTGCCCAGAGATTAATAATGAATTACGCCAATATTTTAAGGAAAAACAGGAGGAAAACGCAATAATTAGAGGAGGCTAAGATGAGAATTACCATTCAAATGATTATTCATACTGATGATCAAAAAATTGTGAAAGATATTTCTTGCCTTGAGAGGCAGGAATTATCAGCAGAGACGCTTGGGTTAACTTTAGAAGAAGCCAAGGTAATCACGTCTGGTATCCAAGAAACAATGACAGCTTATCAAGTATCACAGTACACATCTAATCAGAGAGCTTGTCGATGTTGTGGTAAACCACGACTCATCAAAGGGTACAACCCCTTAATATATCGTACTCTGTTTGGAATCCTGCATCTCAAAAGCCCTAGATTGTTGGAATGCGATTGTCAGAAACATGAAAAATCAAGTTTTAGCCCTTTAACAAAAATTCTACACGAGCATACGGCCCCTGAATTGCTTTATTTAGAGTCGAAGTGGTCATCCCTTATGTCTTATGGCACCACGGTTAAGCTTTTAGAAGAGGTTTTTCCCGTACATATCCATCCTTCCTCTGTTTTTGATAATATGGTTAAAGTATCTACGCGCCTAGAAGAAGAGTTAGGAAAAGAACAGATAATGTATATTGAAGGCTGTCAGCAAGAGTGGGATGCTCTTCCCAGACCTGGCGCACCATTGACAGTTGGATTGGATGGTGGCTATGTTCATGCGAGAGAGGATAATAACCGAAAAGCGGGGTGGTTCGAAGTGATTGTTGGCAAAAGTCTGCAAGAGGACTGTTCTTCAAAACGGTTTGGCTTTGTCGTTAGTTATGACACTAAACCAAAGAGAAAATTATATGAATTGCTTAAAAAACAAGGATTGCAAAATAATCAAGATATTACATTTCTCACAGATGGGTGTGATGATGTTCGTGAGCTTCCATTATATCTAAGCCCAAAATCTGAGCATATTATTGATTGGTTTCATATTACAATGAAAATTACAGTCATAAAACAAATGGTTAAAGGGATGTCATTTAGCCCTAAGTTAAATATTAAAAAACTAGATATTGAGGAAGGCTTAGAAAGGGTCAAATGGTGCGTTTGGCATGGTAATGTATTTAAGGCTCTTAAAAAGTTAGAATCTTTGGGTTTTACTTTAGAAGACCTTATTTATGAAGAAGATCTTGTTCAAAAAAGCGAAGATAGTAAAGAATATAAACTGTGGAAGGCGGTTGACGAACTGCAAGAATATCTTAAGGTTAATAGCCCATTTATCCCAAATTATGGTGAACGTTATCGTTATGGAGAACACATTTCGACAGCATTTGCAGAATCAACCGTCAACGAAGTTATCAGTAAGAGGATGGTTAAACAGCAGCAAATGAGGTGGACAAAGAAAGGCGCTCATCAGCTCCTTCAGGTTCGCATTAAAACTTTAAATGAAGAATTGAGGCCGGCTTTTGAAACATGGTACCCAAATATGAAAAAGAAGGACTATTCATCTCTTCCTTTAGCTGCTTAGTAAATACTTGTGATTTTTATAATCTTCCAAAAAATTTTGAGATGAGATAGGTTAGGGTATGTTCGTGTATCAAAATATTATATGAAAACCACTATTTTAGAAAATTTAGAGAACATTTCACTACCTTGTAACCCTTGGTTTTCCTCAATACCCCTTGGATTCGGATGGTCTCCTAGATACATCTCATACGGCCTTCTCTTTGCTAAAACATGAATATGGTGGAGGAGGTAATTGGATACCCCAACCTTATGATTATTATGATATTGCACTAACCTTAACTGTTGACACCAATCATAATCTTAAATATTGTGACCTCCTTGCTAAAGGGTTTCATTTAATGGCGTACCCTTTATACTATGACAAGGGGAAGGAACTCTTTATTCCTATATCCTCAGACGTTTGTAAGGTTCATAGATATGAATTTTGTCCTGAACAAATTATAGACCAAACTACCCTTAACCATAAAAAATCCTACTCTATAGCTGCCAACTTGGGTGGTACTGCTGGTGGAAGCTCAGGCGCCACTGTTGGAATTTCATTCACCTATAGCAATGAATTATCCTTTGAAAGAAAAAGAACAGATATTAATATATATCCTCATGTAAGAGATAATTTATCAAGCTGGGAGATCAGCTTCGAAAATTTCTCTACTAATTCGAAATTAAGCTCTGCTTATTTCGACCCTAATGTGACTCTCAAACTAGGTACCTTCAGATGGATATGGGAAATCAAACGTAGTGAAGCACAGAAGCATCTTTATTTTAAGAATACAGAAGGAAAAGAGCGATTTTTATATAAAATTGAGCTTGGTGCTAAATTCAAACAAATGAGTAGCCAAAAAGAAACAATTTTTTTACCTGTGTTTAACAATAACGGCAATAATGAACCACAACAAATTATAAGTTTGCCTGTTCCTGATGCAGAGAGAGATACTTTAGCTGGCACTATCTCCTTTAAAAATACAGGAACAGAAATTAAATAGATTTAATTTAAAATTAACCTTGTCTTATAGGGGAGGATTCATGTGGTCTTCACCCTATAATTAGGATCGGGCAATTGAGAAAATTCTCACTATAAGGGAAAGGTCATAGTTGATTCAGCTTTTCTTTATCTCCATTTACAATTAAGTTCTCAAATTCTGAGATAGGGCCATCAGGTAAACTAAGAATATATTCTTGAGTATTATTTAATAGATCTTTGTCTTGTAGAAGCTTTTTTGCAACATCTTTAATTGAATTTAAAGTAGGTGGGAAGGAAGCCCAAATAATGCCATTAAAATCATTTTTTTCTGCCCACACTGATAACTCTAAAGCTTTTATATCTGTAATTTCAACTCTTAAATTATTTCTTCTTCTAACTAGCCAACCATTAGAATTTGGAACAGGCTTTTCATTAGCATCAATTAAGCTCCCACCTTTTTTCATATAAGAAATATTATCTAAATTGTATTTATTATTAACATTTAAAGGAACTCCTTCTCTTCCTGCGAGATTACTTCTAGCATTTGGTATAAATTGAAAATGTGAAATAGCGAAGTATAAGGGTCTATCTTCACCTAATGTATTATCAATAACTGCAGTAATCCTTTTTCCAAGAGATTCTCTAGAAAAAGCAACCGGAAAAGTAATATCAATCTTTTTAAATTCTGTTGCTTGAAGAATTGGACGCTTCTCTACTTTAAGATTTTTTACAAGGTTATCATATGACAAAATAGCAATTTTTCTTTTGTCTATTATTCTGGTTTCATCTTGGTAGGTAAATGGATCTTTATTTATACTAATTTCTGCGTACTGGAAATAGCGAGGTGTTTTTGCTAAGCTTTCTTTATCGACTTTAAAATGCGTTCTTTGTTCAAGCTTAATTGCTGCTTTAAGGTATAAATTAAAGATATCTTTATCTTTTTGGGTCTTAATTAGGTAATGAAAAAAGTTATAGAATTGCTCTTCATCAAACAAGCTTAATTTTTGAAAATAGCTATCCTCTAATTCTTTTAATAAAGTAGAATTTGTAATTTCTTCTTTAAAACACGCTTCTAACAAATTACTCTGCTTATAAATTAGATCGAATGCTTTAAGGGGACCATGCTCTTGCCTGAGCTTTGTATAGTACTGTGCTGTAAGCGGGGAGAGAGCTTCTAACAGCTGATCCGGGGTTATGTCTGCTTTATGGTTGAGCTTGAGTGTATCATAAAGGGTTGTATATCTCTTAAGGAGGGCTGTTATGGTGCCTTGCTTAAGCTTGAAGGGAAGATGAAGAGTGTTAAAGAGCGCTTGAGGGATACGTCCATGAGTAAGGAGATGCTGATACTTGTCATTATGCTCATCAAGTACCTTGAGCCATTGAAGGAGGAAGAGAGCAGGATGATGAGCCAAGAAGTCATCTTTAATTTCCTCAGTTAATGGCATTCCCATTACTTGAGGAAAGCAAAAGAGGATATGACGGATGTCAATAAGATGAGCTTGGCGGTTTATTGCTTTAATGTAAGGGTAGAATGCTCTATCATTATCAATACCAATAATCTTTCGTCTTACTTCTTTTGATCCGTTTGGACTTATACACTCTTCTTTAATAACCATAAAATTATCTCCCTTAGCATCATTAGGGGCTGTAAGGAGAGCTGTAAGGAGGAGACTCTGAACATTATAAGGATCAAGGGTATCCCAGAGGCTTGGATCCTTAAGAGCTTGCTCAAGGAAAGTTGCTAAATGGATGCCCTCTATATGGGGAGTTACTTGAACTGCAAAAGATTGAACTGTTCTTTGGAACTGCGACATCAAACCTTCTTCTTCATGCAAGCGATTTAAAATTTTCTTTTTCTCAGGTTTAGAACATTGAGGGGCTTTAGCCTCATCTACTAAGCGCTCAGCCTCGGTATTAGGAAGTGCTTTCTGATGAGGGACATCTTTTAGAATAAGAAGGCTAGATGGGACAATACCTTCTCCAAACATCATAGTATGGAAGGTTGAGACGGCCCACTCCATGCCAGGGTCTAAGGTTCCTTCTTGGTTTGCTTTTATAAATGTGCTTTTAGCATGGATACCTTCCACTTTAGTAACGACGCTACTACCTAAGAGATTATTCTTAAAAGGGATGCCATACTCATCAAAGGATAATAGATCATACGCTTGTTCTTGAGCAATGACAAATGGCTCTTCAAAAAACTCACCATCAATAGGAACTGATGACAGAAGTAGACCTCTCTTATCTATGGAAGATGCACAAACATCTATAATAAAATCTTCATATACATTTTTCAATTTTTGCAAGGATGCCTTAAGAGTAGATGTTATTTCTTTATTCTCGGCTTTACAAAGGCCTTCAAGATAATTGATTATTTCTCTTAAGCGCTCGAAAGAAACATGTTCACGACTTAAGCTGACTTCAGTTAAAATTTTTTCTTTGCGCCTTAAAAAGGCAAGAGGAGAATAGTTAGATAAGGGGGTCTCAAGTAGGAAGGATTCTCTCTGACTTAAAGCCCTTTTACTAGCATCAGGTAAAGAAGCAAGAGCTTCTTTTATCTCAACAATTAAAGGACTAAGATAATCTGGTCTGGCCTGAAGACTTTTAAGCAGGGTTTCTTGCAGCGTTTGTTGAGGCTTCATAAGCAATTGTTCAGGAACATATTGTCCACGCTTTGTCTGAGATTGAGGTGTCACTGAATGTCTTTGCTCTCCAATAAAGGAAGGCACCTTGGTTGAAGCGCGAGGTGCAACCTTAACTGTGTTTTGAGATAATTCTTGGCTTGGAGTACGCTGTGGAATACAAGGAAGCGAGCCTCTCTTTGCATCGACTTGTGGAGGTACTTTGGGAGATTTCTTAAGTCCAGGCTGGGAGGTAATATTTTGAGGAAGAGGTTGAGGTAAAGGTCTTTTACCTCCAATAACAAGAGGTCTTTTGCCATTTGTTTCTTCATTAATGTTATGGCTTGCGTAACTAGGCACAATAAACAATGATAACAAAGCTATTAATGTACTTAAGTAAAAATATGATTTTAACTGTTTTAGCATAAATACTCTCTCCCCTTTACTAGACTCTTTTTAATAATATAGTAATTCGTGCCTCATTTTTTAAAAAGATCATTAAATTTAAATTAAACTTTATTTATTAAGCTTGTATCATAAATTCAACTGTATAAAAATACTCTTTAGAATGATAAAGTTTGTTTAGAATTAATCTAGTGAGTAAAGGGGAGATTTATATGGTTAAAAATAGATTAACATTAGTAAAAATAGTAGACTCATTAAAAAGAATTATAACTTCTTATAGGTTATTTTTAATTTATCTTTTCATTTTGAGTCTTTCTATTTTAGCGCAAGAAAAAGTCTTTGCATCCTTGGCACGTGATGATTTTCAAAGTGATCAAAGAGTAAGACGCCTCTTACCCTCTCCGCAAAAAACAAAAGATTCTCTATGGATTCTCTCCATTGATGGAGGAGGAATTCGAGGCTTAATACCAGCTTATCTCCTACAATACATAGAAGAGCGAGTTGAACATGAGGTAAGACAAAACATTAAGCAGAAAATTCTTCGCGATCTTGGCCATGAAATACAAGCCTCTCTTCTACCAGCATGTCCTATCCATCTTGCTCACTGTTTTGATGTCATGGCTGGCACCTCAACAGGAGGCATTATCAGCTTAGGCTTGAATGTCCCTCAACAAAGCATAGAAAATTCTAATAACTCGAAACCTTTACCAAAATATAAAGCGTCAGATTTGGTCAAGCTTTATCAAGAAAAGGGTAATATCATTTTTGCTGACCCTAACTCTTTTGCCTTAAATTTAACGACAACAAAATTTAAAGCAAAACCAATTGAAGAACTTTTTGCTAAAGATTTTGGCAATACCAAAATAAGTCAATTGATCTCAACAACTTTGGTAACCGCTTATGAAATGCGTCAAGAACAACTTTTAGTGTTAGACTCAAGCTTGGCAAGGAATTTTAAAGATCAAGATTTTTACGTAAAAGATGCTGCTCGCGCAACCTCAGCGGCTCCCACCAAATTTAAAGCTGCAGAGATAAAAAATCTTTCTGAACAACCTTTCCATTTTGCTGATGGGGGTTTGATTGCTAATAACCCTTCTTTAGTAGCTTATCATCGAGCTAAAGCTTTATATCCTGGCGTTAAAAAAATCATCCTTTTATCTTTAGGTACAGGTGCTTCTACAATAGATGATCTAGTTGACTTAGGAGATGCAGGACTTCTTCAATGGGCGCCTAAAGTTGCCTCTGTTATGATGAAGGGTGCAAGTGATCTTAATCATTTTTTACTCCAACAAGAGTCGAGTAATTTAGGAAAAGATGTTTTTGATTATATTCGGATCCAGGTTCCTGTAAGCAAAAAAAGAAAGGCCATGGATGATGTAAGTCCCAATAACTTAAATTATCTTTTACAATTGGCTAAAAAAGAAGCTCAATCTTCTAGACCGCTTCAACATTTTATTGAACTTTTAGCTGAAAACATCGTTGGTCATTTTAGTCCCTTTCCGGACTTAACAGAGTCAATTAACCATCAACTTCAAAAAGGGAATAAAATTACTTTAACATTTGATCGAGAGTTTAAGGAAATTGATGAACTTAAAGCTTGGACAATAGTTAATGCCATAAAAGCTTCAACTCGTTTTATCACCTCTTTCGAATTTGATTCGATTAAAATTTCTTCAAAAGCCTTAAAATATCTTCTTAAAGACCGTGTTTTACAGCATCTAACCCTTAAAGGAGCTGACATTACTAAAGAAGAAATTGAAATGCTCAAAGCAATAGGTTTAAAGCTTTTCTCTTTAAACATCTCTAAAAATACAAGAGTGGGAGATGACGGCATTAATCTGCTTACAAAAAACTATTTTCCAGAATTACAATACTTAAATGTGTTTAATACCAATCTTAGTGATCAAAGTGTTCTATATATTGCGCAAAATCTTCCAACTCTTACAGGATTAGAAATTGGCGGAAACAGCTTAACTCCTAGAGGAGTAAATTATCTTCTAAGTCACATGAGAAATTTAAAACATTTAAATCTCTCAAGAAGTGATGGAAGTTTTGAAGTTATTGAAGCTCTTAAGAGAGGTCTTTCTTTAACATCATTAGATTTATCTCATAATAGAATTGATGACTTCCTTTTGAATTCTCTTCTCACAGCGATTAATGGAAAGAGTCTTGCATCTCTGACTTTAACAGTAAATGAATTAACAGAAAAAAGTGGCTCTCTTTTAGAGAAATTTCTGCAGAGTGACCGTTCCTTAACTTTCCTTGATCTTTCCAATAATAATTTAAGTAATGGAGGAGTTAAAAGTATTTTAAGAGCATTAAGAAATAATAAAAGCCTCAGAGTTCTTAAACTGTCACGAAATTTTATTGGAGAACAAGGAATTTATGATTTACCCGAAACATTAAAGATCAATTCAACTCTTTCAGAACTTTGCCTCACTCATAATGAGGATAGCCTTTCATCCCGAGGATTAGAGATATTAAAAAGAGCTTCACAGGTAAGACGTGTTTTTAAACTTGATTACTAGATCAAGTTAGAAAGGTTGGGTATAGTTAGTAAAAAAATTAGGATTATAAAAAAATGATTTTATGTTTATATTGAATAATGCAAATTTTTTGCAAAAGCATTAAAAATGTTTATCTCAAAACTAGTAATTTTTACTTAAATATAATTATAAAGGTTTAAGTTAATAAGGTATTTTTAAAAGGTAATAGGAAAGTCATGATGAAAAAAGTATTCCAGGTTTATAGCTCAATTTTATTGGCAAGTCTTGTGAGCTTCCCATCTTTTGCCAGTACAACCTTAAAAGATAATTGTAACGACGATTCAACAGTTCCTTTTAAGCAAAATATTCTATATAGAATCAAAAATGATGAGAATCAGTCATTTTTAACCTTCAACACTCACGGAATAGCTGAATTCGTTAGAGATCCTCAGTACTCTGGTAAACAAATCACTTTTAATCAGTTTAATCTTTTCTACATTGTACCGACTGAATCTGGAACAACCTTTAATATCATGCAAAATAGGGACTACTTACGTTATAACGGTGAAAAAGTTACTAAGGAAAGTGGATCTCTATTTAAAATTAATCTTAGAAAACATTATGTTTATGACAATAAAAAGCATTACTACATAAGTGCTAATTCAGGTAATGGTACAAAAGTTATAAACTGTATTCATGCATTTGATCGCACTGGTGATAAAAATCATATCACCCTGAAGAAGAGTGATCATACCTGGGAAAGACATAGAACGTTTTTAATTGAAGAATACTTGCCAGCCCATCCAGAAGATCAATTTAACATTGGCAAGCTATATTTAGAAACAAAAAACTATCCCCATGCTATTAACTTTTTACAAAAACTGTATATGAGTAATGAAAAAAACATGAAAGAAAAAGTTACCCACCTACTCATTAAATCTGATGATTATGTGAAATATCATATATTAGGTAAGAAAATATATTCTGATAATACTAATATAACTTTGCCTATTCCAAGGCTTTTATCCAGCTCTACAACCCTTAAGAAAGGAAATCAACTTATTGTAAATGATTCCAATATTGACATGGTGATAGAATATTGTAATCTCAAGAATACTCCTACAGATATGATGCGTGATTTTTTAAGAAAAGATCCATTCTTAAACACAGTGATAAAAATTGCACAAGGCGAATGCTTTATTGAATATAGAAACGGAATGATTAGAATAGACCAAAAAAGTAACTATAAACCTTCTGCAATAATGGAGCTAATGGCACATCACACAGAAGAGACAATATCGCAAGTAAAAGATCTTACATCAACAAATCACGCGATAAATATCAATTTTTCTTTAGGTTCTGAGAAAAAAAAGTAAAGGGTATTGGTAATTTGAATTATTTAAAATTTCATGATTTAGGATTTGCATTTTGCTTAAAAAATGTTCTTAGCAAAATTTGCAAAGCATCTTTTTCATCTTACAATTAAGACTTGATATTTGTATTACTGTCATTTAATGGGGTTAGTTAGAGGTAACTACAATTATCTCATGAATATACTTGAGATATTAGGAAACATATAATGAAAGATTCACTCTATCGCCTATTAACACAGGTAAGTTTATTATTATTTGTATCAACCTCTTCTTTATGGGCTAGTAACTCTCTTCTTGAATGTGAGCAAGCTTCTATATCTTTTATTCAAACATCCTCTCAAATTCTTTTAAGCAAGGAAGAGCGGAGAACTCAACTTCTTAAGCAAAAAATAGTTCAATATCCAACTATCATATGTGATGAAAATAATCTTGATTATAAGATTTATATTCCTAAAGAAATTATGTTCTCAATCATGGCTCATATGGATCCTCAAGTTCTTGGGACCTTCCTTGCAACAAGCCAATCAACCTTCGAATTAGTAACCAGCTATCAAAAAGAAAAGGAAAGATTTGTTACTAAAGTAATTTCTTCAGAAAAAGGAATAGAGGCATATCGAAATAGTTGCTTATTAGGAACTTTACCTTGTTTAAGTTTTAAATTTTATGATGGCAAAGGTTTACCAGAAGAAGCAAACACAGCTTTACATTCTGTTGCTATAAAAAATAATATTCTATCAAATAGAGATGTCACTTTCTTAACTTATCTTAAAAATCTTTATATCTTAAAGATTAATAACAATAAGCTTGGTAAGCATACGAAGACATTTTCAGCACTTACCAATCTTCATACTTTACAAATAGAGGAAAATAACCTTAGTGAGCATGTAACGGTACTTAAAGCTCTTACTAACCTCTGTAGCTTAAATGTAGCCAGAAATAACCTCGGTAAGCATGTGACGGCACTTACAGCTCTAACCAACCTCCGCACTTTAGTTGTATGGAACAATAAGCTTGGTAAGCATGTGACAGCACTTGCATCCCTTACCAACCTCCGTACTTTAAATCTATGGAACAATAAGCTTGGTAAGAACATGGCGGCACTTGCATCTCTTACAAACCTCCGTACATTAGATGTAGCGGGAAATAACCTTGGTGAGCATGTGACAGCACTTGCATCCCTCACCAACCTCCATACTTTAAATTTGTGGGACAATGACCTGTGTGAGCATGTGACGGCACTTGCATCTCTTACTAACCTGCATACCTTAGATTTAGACAAAAATAATCTTGGTAAGCATGTGACAGCACTTGCATCCCTTACTAACCTCCATATCTTAAATCTATGGGGCAATAACCTATGTGAGCAGGTAATAGCACTTGCCTCACTTACAAATCTACATACCTTAAATTTAGGATACAATAACCTCAATGAGCAGGTAATAGCAATATTTGAAAATCTAACAAATCTTAAGAAATTAAAGAAATAATGTATACCCTCATAAGGAAGACTTTTTCAATATGCCGTATAAGTTATGCGACAATACGATCATAACAAAGTAGCTTACCATTAGAAAAAGTCATCAAACTTAAGAAGTATTTTAGGGCTTAATGTTGTATTGATGCTAATACAGTTTTACTATTTGCAATGTGTATAGGAGATTTTAGCATTGAAAATTATTCAAGCTTTTTTTGTACTATTTTATGTTGTATTTTCGCAATTAATTCAAGCTTCACAACCAGCAGACGAACAGTCTCAACTTATTGTAAAAATAAGAGCTCAAGTACGCGAAAACTACTATAATGATACTAATGGTCAAGCTATTGCCCCACGTAATTTAAAAAATCACATAGTGATTTTGAAGGAAAAACTCAAAAATGAGGGCTCTATCTATGAGCCTCAACCTTTTTTATGCGCATGGCCAGGTCACAAAGAAGATGAAAGTTATATAAAGGCCTTAAGATCTGAGAATTCTGAACTAAATCTCCTAAATAACATTCATCCTAGAATATATATTCAGAAAGGCGGCACTTGCACCGTTTATTCTCTCTGTGCAGCAATAGATTACCTACGAGGCTTAGATAGAGAATATCAGAACCTTACACCTAGATCTCCAAGATTTGCCTATTTTTTAACCCGCAGCACAGACTTAAATCATGGTGACATCGGCGCATTCCCAAGAAATCTTATTGGACATTTGTCAGCTGTAGGCATCTGTAGTGATGAACTATGGAGATTTGAGGATCAAGACCTTGATACCTCAGGCAATCTTAAGCCAGAAGCAATAGCAAAGCGACCTTCTAAAGAAGCTTATCGCGATGCAGAAAAGAATGCAATTACCGGTTTAAATTATATTGGCTTATATAAATTTGTTCAAAATATTCCTTCAAATAATCAGAACACTAGGTTACTTAATATAGAAGTATTATTAGACTACCTTGATTCATATAGACGGCCTATTGTATGCACCTTAAACATCAACACACAAGAATGGGACCAATTATTTAATCCTCGACCTCAGACACTTAGAAATGCTCAAAACCTCCATGCTGTCCTTATCATAGGATACAATTTAAGTAATAAAGTATTTTATATTCAAAATTCTTGGGGTCCTACTTGGGGGGCAAACGGCTTAACACAAATCCCCTTTGAGGTTGTCGCTAAAACTGCAGAATCTGATTTTTGGCAAATTACTAAAATTGGTAATCCATATCGATCAATAGCTAATAATATTGAGTTCAATAAGCGAGAGTACGAAAAAACTATACGCAAAGTAGTTATGCCTTTTGCTACAAGATTAGGTTTAACTTTAGACTATTTCAGTCAATCTCTATTGTTTTCAGCCTATTCTCACAATAAGAATAGTTTTAGAGAAACAGCAAAGTATATCTTTAATACAAATTTTGCACTTCAACGGGCAGATCTCATCGATTATACATTTATTTTAAATTCTTTTACTCAGTCACAAAACAAAGATAAAAAATTAGATCACTTTAAAAGTACTTATGCCTTTCTGAAAAAAACGGGTTTTCTTATGAATTTTTAAAAGATGTTTGTAAAAATGGATTTGATGATTGGCATAGGCTAAAAAAAATTATAAAGCTTACTAAAAAAGCTAAAATTTCTCCTCTAGAATTTAATTTAGCTAATTATAGTACAACGTTTTCTAAAGATACTTCATTCTTAGAGTTTGTTAAAAAAGCTAGAACAGAAGCCTATAAACACACAAAAGACATAAAAGTTTCAGAGATTCCTTTACCATTATTATCTGAAAATGCTCTTTTCCAAATGACTATACTTGAGGATGATGAAATCGTTCAATTAGATAATAGCGTTACATTTAACGGAGTCACATTAAGTATACCTTCTCCTTCTTTAAAAGGTTCAACAGTAAAAATAAAACAAGGTTTTAACAGTAATATTGGGATCTATTATATGAATGATACGCCCGTATATGGGCAAAATTCACAAAGCCTATGCTATTTAAAAAATGGTACGCTTATTAATCAGCTTACAAATATTCAGGCTTCAACTATACAACTAACAGATTCTTTCAAGATTCTTCAAATAGGTTTAAAGGTAGGATCACAGCCGCATCTTCCTTGTTTCAATTCTTTTATTGACCAAATAGATTTCATCATTAATCAAGGTTTCCGCAATGATACTTTTCAACAATTACTTAAGCATCTGGGTACAGCCTATGATCGAAAGTTTATAAACATGCTAGCTGGTTATAGGTGTTCCGCATCGTAATAATAGAAATGTGACAAACTTTGTTGTAACTACTTGATTATAAATGTAAATATGGCAAAGAAGAATTTTGAGGATATTTTTTAACTCATTGAATATATTATAAAATTTCTTTCAAAATTTCAACAAAACTGACTTAGCCCATATTTTTGAGAAAAAGCCCTTTATGTTGATATCCTTTTGTTCTTTGCTGACTTAGCCCTTTCCCTGAGTTCAACATCAATGTAACGATCGGTAATGGCCCCAGAACTATGACCAGCATCATCTCGCACATGTTCTCTTGGGCGGCGCTTTACGTCTTCTGATATGCCTGTATGGCGTAACCAATGAACAGTAGCCACGTGAAGGCCGTTTGCTTCTTCTATCCTGCCTTTTGATCTTAATAAATCTGCTGCCTCGTCAAAGCAATCCTGCACTAATTGGCGGAGGGGTCCGTCGCTCCTGATAGGTTTATTAGGGTTCCTAATGTGTGAGATCAAAGGCGTCTTTTCGCCTGGATGGGGAAGGGGAGATAATTTTAGGTACTTTTCTCGATAACGCTGTAATGCACTAAGCATTGCATCACTAACTGCAATCTGCCTAGCTTTATTCCCTTTTCCTATAGTTTTAAACCACCAATGACCTTCAACATCTTTAAAAAAATCACCCATGGTCGGAGTCCATCTTTGGGTTGTAGTGAGCTCAGAAATGCGTAAATACATGCCAAACAAGCAGGATAGAATAAATACAGTTCTTTCGTGTAAGGGGTCTCCCTTAGTCTTTTCTCTAGCAATGTTGATGACGGTTTCCCATTGTTCATTTGAGAGGCGTCGAACAATCTGGTCCTTCACTTCTTTTTGCAAAAACTTACTTTTCTGCCGTATGAGAGCGAAAGGGTTACTTTGAACAGCCTGCTCTTGCAGGAGGTAGTTGTAGAAACTACTTAGAATCCCAAACATGACTTTTAATGCAGGTTGAGAGAATTGATACTTACTTTTATCACGTTCAACTCCAGCTTTACGATCCTTCTTTGTAACGTGAGCTTCAAAGGGGCGCCATTCTGGATTGGGGACTTTTCCTCCATGAAGTTTCTTAAACCGAACCTGTTTTTTAAGACTCATCCAGCGCTTGGGTGGTTTTAAACAAAATTCGATAAAGTCTTCGATATCTTGGCGCTTGTGCTCTAGGATGGATTGACGGCGCACAAACCAGCTCCATTGGAAAAGGCGCTCTAAATCGCGCCTATATGCTCCAAAGGTATCTTTACTCCCGCGATAAGTATATAAGAAATTCAAAGCCAATTGGTAGTCTTTAACGGTAAATGGTGGCAAATCTGTTCTGTTATGTGCAAAGCAGGTATTTAACCATTGGGAGATGGCCTGTTGAGGGTGTTCATTCGAGTAAATTTCTTTATATTGGTCCAAAACATCAGAAAAAGTATCGAAGATAGGCGTTGGAACATATGCGCTATTTGGCATTTTTAGGCCCATATTTAAATAAGATAGTAATAAAGATTACTATCTTTTTAGAGGGTGGTCAATTACAATCACGCCCTATTATAAAGTTAAGAAACATATCTCAATGCCTAATAAAGATTCTCGCCTTCTCTCTCAAACGGAACTCCTTGATATTTATGGTACCCCCATCTTAAGTGACACTGAGCGCCAAAAATACTTCACCTTTAATGATGAAGAAATCAAAGTGTTAAAGAGCTTTAAAGACACCAAGGAAGCCGTTTACTTTGCTATTTGTTTGGTGTTTTTTAAAATCAAGCAAACTTTAGTAGACTTTAATTACCAAGATGTGACCGCCGAAAGGCAACATATCATGGAACGATATTTTCCACAAAGCTCACACCCGAGGTCCCACCCCCATTACCGTAACAAAATTAGAGTTGAAAATAAAGTGCTTGCCTTGTGTGGCTACCAGAGATTTACCCGTGAGATTAGTACTAAAATAACCCGAGTTGCGTTTAAGGAGGTAGTTTGAGATAAAAGTGGTATGAGGTATTCTCTATTTGCAAAAAGATAGGGAGCTACCTCATGGGAATAGATTATGATACTTTATTTTGGTTTGTCGACGATTTTTGTAAAGGCTTTGAGCCTTGGTATAAGAAGCAATTGATATCTGGTCATATGATAAGTCGCCGCAGAGATGGCCATCTAACATTATCCGAAGTTCTGACAATCTTAATTGCGTACCATCAATCGGGGATGTCTTGCTTTAAATACTTTTATCTGAATTTATGCTCTTACCATCGCCATTTATTCCCCAAGCTTGTCCATTATGCGCGTTTTGTCAAACTCATCAAGCAAGCTTTTCCAGCCCTTATTTGTTTACTTAAAAGCCTAGCAGGAGAGATCACAGAGTATTTGTTTATTGATTCAACACCCATGGCTGTTTGCCATAATTTACGAGAAAGGAAACATAAAGTCTTTAAAGGATTGGCTGCTAAAGGAAGAACTTCAACTGGGTGGTTCTTTGGCTTGAAGATTCATTTGATCTTTAATACTCGTGGAGAAATTGTTCGTCTGGCCATCACACCAGGAAATGTTAATGACAAAACTCCTGTTACAGACATGATCAAAGGAATAACAGCCAAACTCATTGGAGATAAAGGATATCTCTCTCAGAAACTC
>Ga0209960_1001934_pt1 | contig 23360 bp, 32 predicted proteins | sample ThiBiot_500_plan_2_FD_183947 | JGI IMG/M metagenome (GOLD analysis project Ga0209960, IMG submission 183947) | Wastewater bioreactor microbial communities from Cape Town, South Africa - Thiocy_expt_500_plan (SPAdes) | ecosystem: Engineered > Bioreactor > Thiocyanate-remediating >...
TACAAAGTGCAACGAAAATCCAAGCATTTTTTCGTGGTTATCTCCAACGAAAGAAGCTGACTACTGGCGGGCAAAGACAGTTGATTGCTGATCGTGCTGCACGTCGTATTCAACGTGCATTTCGAACCTATCAACAAAAGAAACAAACTGAATTGGATCGACGTCAACAACGATTCGAATATCTTAAACCAGCGATTTTAACCGAAGCTAAACGAGAAGAGCTAATCGAACAAATTGAACAATGGCGAAGTGAACGAGCTGTAGGAGAAAACGGAAAATCTTTTTTTTTTGTTTTATTTATGAAATTTATTTCGTAGCCAAGAGCAATGTCAAATGAAGAATTCGTTGCACTTCATGGTCGTGCACAAGAAAGTCTTAATCGTTATGTAACAACGAATCGAGCTTGGAGAAGAATTGAACAACGACAACGTTTGCTATTGCATATGCTTAATAACGATTCAGAATTTCTTCTTTCAAGTAAAATATTTTTCTCATAAATTTATTGAAAAAAAAAACTTATTTCTTTTTCAGATTATCCGCAATTGAAAACGGCGATGGATCCAGCTGCTGAAACAACACCTTCAATAAATCATCTTGATCAAGCTGCTAGTTTTCTTACACATCCGTCATCAGCTATTCGTTATCGTGCTCGACAAGCACATGCAGAAGCATTGAAATACGCTCGAGCACCTTGGTATAAAACAATTCAATTAGCAAATATGGACGATGACGAAGAAGATACCGATGAACTTTTGAATCGAGGTGTTCGAGATGATTTCTATCGAAATGATATTCTCAATAATCCCGTTCGATTTGAATATGAAAAAAGAAAATTCTATCAATTCACGCCAACATCAACTGCATCATCGATTAATCAACGTCATTAGACAATTTCGTCTTCTTTGTATTTGTGTTTGGATTTTCTTTTGAATGAATAAATTTGATAGATAGAATAACGTAAATATCCAGTTGACGACCGTCAGAGGTCGCTGGTTTCTATTAACAATATTTCCAACATTTACATTGCCTTCAATTGGTGGCTTTCGTTGTAGGTACACATTCCATTCGATAATAATACGAATAACAGTTACAAAAAATATATTTGGAATTTATTTGAATATTTTTTCTTTGCTCCATTTGTTTGCGGGAGAAAGGTCTTCAAATCATTTTCATTTTTAAACTTTAAATATTCGAGTTTCTATCGCGAAAAAAAAGCATTGCCTATTGTTTATTATTTGTTTTTTAGACATCGAATGGGATCGAAAAAACCGAATGTGATTTTCGTCTTAGGTGGACCGGGCGCTGGTATGTTTTCTCGAAATTTATTTCTCGAAAACTAACTCGAAATAGTTCATTAACTAGGCAAAGGCACACAATGTGCACGTATCTCTGCAGTCAGTTTCTTCTTCTTGTTGTTGTTTCGAAAAAGCAAATTAATCTTCGTCATTGTAGACTTATGGTTATGTTCATTTATCAGCCGGTGATCTTCTGCGTCAAGAAGCAGCTAATCCAGATTCGAGTCTAGGTCAAGAAATCAATTCACATATTAAAAACGGCTCAATCGTACCGGTTGCTATTACTTGCAAGTTACTTGAAAATGTAGGAAAGACGAACTAAGTGTTGAGTTTTTGTTTCGTTTGAATTTTTAAGGCAATGAAAAAAAGTGGCAAAGATAATTTCTTAATCGATGGTTTTCCACGAAATAAAGATAATGTTGACGGATGGCAACAGGCTATGGACGGAAAGGTTAACATTCAATGTGTTTTATTCTTTGATTGTGATGAAAAAGTAAAGACTTTATTTCAATTTAAAACAAAAAAAAACTGTTGTTCTGAATTAGACTTGTGTTAATCGTTGTCTTGAACGTGGAAAAGATAGTGGTCGAACCGATGATAATGAAGATAGTTTGAAAAAACGGTTCGTTTTGTTTTTCGAACAAAAAAAATTGATTATATTTGTTTATTTTAGTATTGTTACGTATAATGATTCTACACGTCCGATTATTCAGTTATTCGAAAAAGAAAATCTAGTCAAACGAATCGATGCTGCGAATGATGTTGACAAAGTTTTTGACGATGTTCAAAAAGTGTTCAACAATTTTCAATAATCTTTCTCGAACAAAAACATCTATTGAATAGGAAATCTCAGCATGCATTTTTATTTCTTTTGAAAGAAAAATAAATAAACCTAGTCTATGATTGCTTTTAGATAAATATGCCATATCCATCGATTGATTGTCATGATGAATATCGTACCTATCGTTCAAAGATTCGAAATAATGACGAAGAAAATTTGTCATTATCAAATTCCGATGAAAATCTATCGAGAAATATCAATTCATCAATAGAAATCAATAATGATTTCGAATCAGCTATTCGTAATCTTCGTCCATTAGCTGCTATTCAACAAAAACAAGTCGATCGATTGTTAACTAAAAGCAATTCGAAAGATTTCACGCGTAATAATCACGATGGTTAGTCGAATTTTGAGAAAAAAAAAGATAGAGTAAATTATTTTTGACTTTTTTTTGTCAAGTTTCTCGAGATATCGGTGAACAATCAATTCCACCAGTTGTATTAACAACAATACCTCCTGTTGGTATTGCTACTCGTCCGACAGCAATCGTTGCGTCAACTGTTTCCAAACAATCTCTATCGAATTTTTCGATTAAGAATACGGACGAACAACAAAATCAACTTAATTCATCATTTTCAGCGTTTCATCGAATTAATTCAAATGAAACAAATCTTCCGAAAGCATCTGTAACCAAATCAACACCATTACTAATGGATATACCACAACATAAAGCTTTAGAACGTGGACAACAACTAACTAAAGTTCATATTTCTCATCCGCAAAGTCCATCGATAATTCATGTAGATTCAATTTTTCTTCTCAATTTCAAACAAATTCCAATCGATTTCTTTGTTTGTTAGTTAATGTTACACGAAGATTTCAATACTGCTTGTCGTCTTCTTCATGACATGGCCTTACATCCTGACTTACAAATTGACCGTCCGCCAACTCAACCATTCAAGTAGAGATTTAGAAATCAAAATCTCCAAACAAACGACCTTTTCCTAGAGCTCAAATCAATCGCCTATGCGCATGTTACCACGAGAATCGATGGTTTCGTTGTCGTATTCTTCAAATTTCGTCAGATTACTCAACAGCAACTGTGATCTATTTGGATTGGGGCATGGTTATCCCAATGGCAATTGGTCCTGAATCGATTCGTCGTTTACCAAATGAATTCTATTCTGAACCAGCTTGTTCAATTGTTTGCCATCTCGATGGTGTGCCCGAAACCAATGATTTGATTCCGTCAGATATTATAACTCAATGCATTGCTTTATTGAATGAAAATGAATATGACGTCACGGTCAATGGTTATGATAGTGCAACTGGTGGAAAAGTTCTTCTTTCGTTTAACGGAAAGATTATTAACGATCAAATCCGACAATTAATTTTGCCGAATGTAATTAACACAAAAATAGAAATCGAAACGAACGAGTTTGTTGTTTTTTTAGAATTCGATGTCAATTGAAGATGAATTAGTCGAACAATTTCGTCATGAATTACCATTGAGTATTGGCGATGAAATCAAAGCGTTGATCAGTTCATTTAGTGGCAAAGATGATTCATTTTATATTTTACTTGTCAATGAACATACCGTAGCTATCGATCAAGCGATGAAACAATTACAAGATGCAAATCATTCGAATCGTTTGTCAATTGAAAATCTTCGAATTAAAATGTAATTCAATACACATATTCATTCAAAACAAAAAAAAACACATTCTCATTTAGTCTTGTCGCTGCTCGATATGCCGACGATGGTAAATGGTATCGTGCTTGGATAAAATCGCTTTGTTTCGAACGTAAAGAAGCGATTGTATTTTTCGTTGATTATGGTAATGAAAGTACAATTAAATTTGCTGATCTATGTTCATGTCCTGATTCTGTTCGGACATTACCATGGCTTGGCATACGTATTCGTTTGCTCGATCAAACGATGACACAAGATGAACTAGCTGAATTTTGGAAATTAGTTCAATCGAATTATATTTGGATAAAGATTTTAGAAATTTATTCTGATTGTTACGGCGTACAGATTAAAATTGATTATACACTTATTCTTCATTGTGATCGAATGAAAAATCAATTCGTTCATACGGGTGTACAAGTAAGAGATTTGATTTTGAATCTAAGGGAAAACAACAACAACAACAACTCTATTTTGAAAAGACGACATTCGATGATCGTTGTTGTTCGGATCTCCATTCGAATATCTTGACACCATCTCAAACCGAACAAAATCAATTAATCAACGAAAATTTTCTTCGAAACTTTTTCGAAATGATTAATAATGAATTGCGCCGAGTTCGACATCGTCTCATTGATAGCGACGAATCGTCACAAGATCGTCATAATCAATTAATTCAATTATTATTTTCAACATTTAATTTAAATAATAGTAATTATCCGAAGAAGCAATAGAGAGAGATAATTATATGTGTGTTCTCATCGAGTCAGATTTTCTTTTTTGTCCTTTATTTTTTGTTTTGTTTTCATGTTTCAAAACCAAACGTCAAACAATTGTCTATTGTATATTCAAAGATAAATAGATTATATTTGTTAAACTTGTTGTCCTTTTTTGTAGATTATATCGTATTATTTGAATAATGTCAAATCTATTTCGTCATACACAAATTGCCGTTCAACGATGGTCAGCAATGCATCGTACAATTGCTGCGAATAACTTCGTTGCTGTACGTTATCTTTCACAAGCCGGTAAATCGAGTCCTTCTGCTAATTTAGCTGTACGTGGCGGACAAAATCGATTGAAACCAATCGATCCAATTAAACCAAAACCTGCAGGAGAACCGGCTTATATGTAAGACTAAAAAATAAAAGAAATATGTGAATTGATGATTTGTTTGTTCTTCTTCTTCTGTCATAGCCCTTTGGTTGGTAAAGCATTGAATACTGGTGGACAAATTGGATTTGGTATTGTTCTTGCGATTAGTGCTTACTTTATGTATATCAATTATTTAACAAATCCAGAATTTTACAAGAGTTTAGCCGTCAGTCGTGAAGCAAGCAAATGTGCTAAGTATGAAAATGCGGTCTATTAAATAATATAGAATTTTCATATTTTCTTCTATAGGGAAGGATCACATGGTCATTAATATCAATTCGATGAAACCATCAAACGACGTTCTTAGCAGCCATTTGAAGTTTTCTTTGTTTACTTAGTTTCTAGATTCTTCCTTGTCTTTTTTTGAACTACACATTTCAGCATAACTGTCTCTAAACAAAGTGTCCATCCAATATTACTATTCATTGTGCGTCTACTACCTTGACTTGTCTTTTAGAAAATAAAAACCATTCGAAATAAAAGACATCCTGTCTAAAAAAACAATCCAACTTCAAATCAATTATTTTCTGATTTACTTCATACAATTACAAAAAATTACTATCTAGAAATCATCTTAATTGCAATTAGTTCTGACGAATAATTATTTATTTTTAGTGGGCACAGTTCAGTAAAATGTGGGTGTTAGTAATTCTCGAGATTAAATGCTACAGTAAATAGAGAATACTTGTTGGCCGGATTTTACCGGTATTCTTTGTTCGAAGTATATCATGAGTGAAAAGTCACAGATAAGTGGCAAAGTAGAGAAAATGAAAGATTCGGACTTTTGTTCTTAAGAGTTACGTCTATTTATGTAATGGATGAAAAAGAAAATGAAAATTTTCTCATTTTTCCTCCGAACAAAAGGAAAAAACATACGAATTTATTCATAGTTTACGGGATTTTTAGGTTTTTTTGTCATCTCTATAACATAAAAATGAAATTACATTGGTGACAACGATTCAATAGAAAATAATTATTCATCAACGTATTTACCATTCTATTTCACACGGAAATATCTTTTCCGTAATGCTGCGTATTTCTTTTTATTTTAATAATTCATAATTTTAAACGGGTCAATAAGTTGACAGAAATTAGTTTCAAAGAGTATATTTAGTCTAATGTTTTTTTTAATATTTCATACTCTACGTATTTGGATGAATATATTTTTATTCGAGATGATGGTAAACATAAAAGCAAACCATTTAAATATTTTATCCACAAAGAAATTTATTTATTCGATATCCATACAGATTTAATAATTGGTTTTAATTCTTGAACTCTACTTGGCAATACCGTACAAATATATTCATTGATATTAGCTTGAAGAACTTGAGAAGTTAATGTATGACCAATAAATGAAGTTATTAATTGTACAGATCGACGGTAGCTTGATGAATGTGAGAGAATAAAACGCCATAGAAGCTTCAAATAAAAATTCTGTACATTTAATATTGCTCGTATGGAATATTCGTCGAGTGTATCCTGACAATTTTGTTCGAAACTCGTACTTAAATGTGTTGATAACATGAGAACAATCATAAATAATTTCAATAGAATAGGATTGCAAAGAAATGGTGTAAGTTTAAATGAATCATTACGAATACCGGCATATATTTCTTGAGGAAATACACGTAAATATACGGGCGAATCTTTACAAAGATCAGGTGTAATATGTTTCATTAAATATGCGCCATGAATACGAAAAATTTGATTGAGATTACTTTTAACAAGTGATAATCTACCATTAATAGATATCTGTCCAAATTCTGGTAAACTTTTAAAAAATTCTATTAATGCAACATAAATATTTGCACATGCATTGAGAAATTTATCTAAAGTTAAACTTTCATCAAGAGGCATGTTTACATGTTCTTTGAATGTAAATGGTAAACATATGCGTTCATATAAATGATAGATATTATTTAAAATATTTGAATCTTCCGATGATAAACGTCTATAGACTTTGGAATATAACAGTACATTACACGGTCGAATCTACAGATGACAGATAAAAGAATAACACAGAAAAAATAGAAATGTAATCTATTTGAACTGATACGTACGAGTGAGTTTTGATTAGGAATTTCAAATGTTAGAGCTGTATGTTTGTTAGTTTTCTGTTCAGCTCGTTGAACTCGATTGGCTTCGACTAAACGCTTTCGTTCTAAACGTTGATCATCAGTTCGTATAGCATTTCGATCCATGCCAACACGAAAACATTTAGCTAAACGACAACAATTACAATGTCGACGTGTATCACTTGTTACAGGACAATCGCCATTTCTTCGACATTGAAATTCATATGTCTAGACGACAAACAAAAATAAAAGACAATTCAAATTGTAAATCTCTATCACGTAAACATACACCCAATTTAACGGCATTCCGACGAAAAAATGCCTTACATGGTGAACATGTATGAACACCAAAGTTTATGCCAACCGATTTGCCATTACAAACCATACAAACATCATCGTCGTTGATCTTTTTTTTTCTGCCTGGTTTCAACCGACAATCAGTACTAGTCATTGAATAGCTCGACAAAAATACCTAAATAGAGTAATAACTCCAGTAACAGTACAATGTTTTTTTTATGTATTGATAATGTATCGACAAATGAATACGCAATGTCGACCAGTAACATGACAATACAAGTTTTTCTTTTCCTCCTTTTGTCAGAACTTATCGTACAGATGTTTTTCATTGGTTGGGTTGTTTATGATTATTAAAAAGCATAAGCCAAAAGAAAAAGAAAAAAAGATACATCTCTACCGTGTTTTAATAGATTAGTTCGACGTCAACAATGATGATGAAAAAGGACAAAAAAGGTAGTTCAGTGATTTTCAATCGTCCACTATAAAATAATGGAAAAACATTTCTCTATTGCCATCTCACTAATTTAACGGTTAATGTTTCACCAAAATGCAAAAAGAAAGAAAAGAATTACTTGAGGCATGGAAAAAACGTCTACAACGAGCACGAATGAAAAGTTTTCCTTTAACTAGGAACGAGAATATTTTTCTTAATTGCAAATGAAAAGGTAATGCACTTGACACACTTAATGACACGTAAGTTAAAAGAACAAACAGCTGTTCATATGTTTTATGAGAAAAGTTTGAAATCATAGTACGTATGCACAAGACATGATGAATTAAAATATGCCTTCAAACAACGATGTGTATAATGCATGCTATTTATTGTATTAAAGAGTTCAATGTTAAGTTTAATTTATTTTCTTATTTTCTAATAACTTTATGTTAATATTAATAATAAATGATTTTCTATAAATATCTTATCATTTAAAAAAATAGGATTCTATGTAGTTTCGATACACGCATGTCATGCTATGAAATGTATTATTACGTGAAGAAATACAGTAACTCCAAATATTATTGGTTCATCTTTACACGACAACTTTATTTTTGCTACTACACAAGAACGATAGGAGAAATAAATCGACTATGACTATCATTATTCAGTTCAAGGTTGCTAGTATAAATGCTATACGTTTCAGCTTATCGATGTGAAGCTAGCACGACGGAACGATAATTCCTATAAAAATTTTCTCAAAGTATGTCCGGTGGATAAAAATATCAACCTTTGACGTAGAATTAAATTCTGAATCGACTGAGCTCATTTCCCCCTATCGTTCTTGTGTAGCAGCAAAAATAAAGTTGTCGTGTAAGGATGGACCAATAATATTTGGAGACGATGTAGCTTGAAATAAACTGTTCTTTATCTTTTGTGATTTTAATATAATTTCGAAAGTATCTGCGCCCTTTTGTTTTCATATCTTTTTCTTTGTCTATTACGAAGCAGCATGCAGCAAACATCCTCTAGGTGTGACAAACGAATCAACTACGCCTTTATTTTTTTTCGTGAATTTCATTGTGTAAGAAAAAATACACAAAAAGTCTCGGGGGAGAGAGTGAGAAAGAGAGGAGGGCGCATGCTCTTTACACAACGTTATCTCAATGAAAAAAATATATATATACATATATCTTCAAAAAAATTTTGTGATAAGTGAATGTCCATTGTTAGATAATCAACTCGAGTCTAGTTGAAAAACATCGTAATATAAAACGATATTTGTTTGCCAACGAAAGACGTGAGTAAAATGAATTTTAACATAATTGAGTTATGGCGACAGTAAAATAGAAAACAAACGAATCTAAGTGACTATTCTTAATTTTCAGATATTGTTAATTTCAAAGTTGACAAAAAAAAATGAGTTCAAGATCATCCTCAGGAGGAAATCGACGAGATCGTATGCGTACATCATCTGTTGTTTATCCGTATGAGGATCAAACTATTTCCGAATATGATGAAACACGTCCATTATCATTAAATTCGAGTAGATTGTCGAAAAAAATACGAGTATGCACCTTATGCGGCAAATGTAAAGGTGTAAGAACAGTTCCGAAATCATCTCGCCTTTCTTTTCATTCGACAACAAATGAAACATATAAACCTCGTTTAATATTCATTTTATATTTAATTAATTACCAACAATTAAATTTATTCGAACGATTTCTTTTCATTTTAGGTATTCATAAATTTCAAATAAACAACAATGAATTGACTATGCTAGCATGTTTGGTTTCTTCGATACACCATGGGGTATATTCAAGTATGTTTGGTATCAAAGAAAAAGAGTGTTTTAATGATCACATAATTATTGTCTACGCACATTCGAATGCCCCGTTACTTATTCATAATACTATGCATTGCAATTGTTTTGCTTATACTTCTTTTGGTTACGATTGTTGCACTCTATGCAATTATTCCCGCGATTGTTCGTTCGACAATCGACAAAGCTCAATTGGGCTTCAATTCAGTTCAAATCGATCAAATTCAAGGTCAAAGTTTTCGTCTTCGTGCTGAGTTAGTCATGACAAATACAGGTTCGATTCCAGCTACTATCGTACCACCACTTGTAATTCAAGTTGATGATGTCGGAAAAGTTACTAATAATGATCCGATAGAAATTACTGGTAATTCAGCTGGTAGTGTTGCTTCAATGAATTGTCAATTTGAAATTGACGATTTGGATGCATTTACTCGATTTACTCGTGAACTTGTTTTTAATTCGAATGTTTCTTGGCATTTAACAGCTCAAGCAACAATTCGACCGATTTCAGGCAGTTTTCTTTCGTATTCAAATATTACGTTAGATAAACATATTCCATTACAAGCATTTGATGGTCTTAAAAATGTGAGTATTGGTACAATTAGTTTGGAACGTTCGAATGCAACACATGTTATTATTGATACGAGTATTACAATTGAAAATCCATCTTTATTTAGTATTGAACTTGGTTAGTAAAAATTCTTGACGAATAAAAACAAAAACATATTCTATTCTATTGATTTGATTAGGTCGATTGTTTTTTAATTTACAATATGAAAATATAACAATTGGTTATGTTGAATCAACTACTGGCAATGTATCACTTCATGCAGGTGCTAATCAAATACCATTTTTTGGTGAATTACAAAAATCATCAGTTCCTGGTTCTCATAAAGCAATTCTTGATGTTATACAAAATTTTCTAACTGAACAGACAAGTAATGTATCAGCAGTAGCTGGTTCGAATTGTACATCGTATCCTATTCTTGCTAATGGTATGGCCGGTCTTTCATTAGGTGTTGAAATGCCTCCATTTGATAAACAACTTATTGCTTCGTTATCTTTCGGATCCATGTCACTTGTTCCATCTACTCAAGCTAAATCAGTTATTCTTTCAGCTTCAATAAGTATTTCGATTAATTCACCACTTGGTGCGAATTCTCCACTGAGTTTGACAAGCATGGATATGAACGCTGATTTGGTCTATCAAAATAAAACGGTTGGTTCATTGGAAGTTCTCGGTTCTCCAGTAGTTCAAATCAATGCTACAGTTTATCAAACGACATTTAAAGATAAACTCCTGATACTCGCCGGTACTGGTGCAACATATGAAAAATTTGCTCAGGATTTTATTCGTGCTAGCGATGCAAATCCAATTCAATTTCGTGTATCTGGTACTGCATCAGTAACTGGTTCATTTGCACTTGGTGGTCTAGCTGTAAGTGGTATTAAAGTTGACAATGTCGTTGCAATTGGAGGTCTTGATGGTCTTCATGATGTTACTGTCGATGGCATATCGATTGATGGTGAAGAAGGAAGTGCATTTCGTCTATCAGTTAAGGCAACTATTGGTAATCCAGGTATTACAACTGTTCGATTAGAAGATTTTACACTAACAATGGCTGACAGCTTAACAGATACAGTTATGGGTCGTATACCTGTCGATGTACTTGAAATACATCCAGGCAATAATACAGTTCAATTGCATGGGTAATTTTGTTTTCGTTTGAATCGTCGAAGTCAATGAATCTTTTCTATTCTGTTTTTCAGCTCTCTTGCTCCACAACGACCAGAAGATCTTCCAGTAATTGGTACTTTTTTTTCGGCCTATCTCAATGGTATTCCTCAAATGGTTAAACTCTTTCATAACGTAACACAACCAGGAAATGCTACGGCTATGGATTTAACTGTCAGCGGTCTAACAATGCAATCGAATTTGAGTGGTGTTCACGCAAAATTAATTAACAATGTAACCGTTCTCGATTTTGGCATTGAATTCGATCCTGAAGATGTTAATCGAGTGTTCGTATCGGGCCGTCTATCAGTCTTATTTGTACTTCCATCAAATGTTAATATGACATTCAAAGCATTGACAACAACTATTCAATTTGATATTCTTTTTGATGGTGGAATACGAATGGCTAGAATGAATCTTACAGATTTACCTGTTCAACATAATCAAACAACAAATGTTATAACAATAGGCTTCGAAAAACAAGAACTTGTTGTTCTTAATAAAACAGCTTTCGAAGAATTCGCTGTTAATCTTGTTTTAACATCGAATGTAACAATGGCGATCGATGGTACGACAACAGCAGTTGCTCAAACTGCCATAGGAAATCTTACTTTAATTCAAATACCTGTCTCTGATACAGTTTCATTAAATGGTTACAATCAATTTGATGGCGGACTTTTAAAAATCGATAATATCGATATAGATAAATCATTATCAAATCATTCACTTATACTTCGAGTTAAAACAGAAATTACAAATCCATCAGTTGTTAATATTATCAACGGTGGACGACTTCTACTTGATTTATGTGATATGCATAGAGGCACATCACTTGGTCTAGTTACAATTGATCCATTTGTTCTTGCGCCACAAGGTACGCCGACTATCGTCATAGCTGAAGGTCTCGTCAATATGACAAATAATAATACTGAAGTTCTTCGAGAGTTTATTTCAAAAATGGTCTCAGGACTTGGTACTGATGTTGAATTACGTGGTACATTAGAAGATAATTCAACAGGCACAGATATACCATATCTAGTATTAGCTATTTCTGGTCTTCGTATTCATACAACTGTTCAGGGTCTAGTCGGAAATAGTTCACTTGTTCAAGAACTTCTTGTTAAACACTTAACGGCTGCTGAAATAGCTGGTATTACCATTGGTCTTGTTAAAATGTTATCTGCACGTATTCGAATAGTCAATCCGTTTAATGCAAGTTTAATTATTCATGGTATCGATGTTAAAGTTTATTACGGTCCTAAAGTCGATGATAGCTTGCAAGTTGGTCTTGTTCATGATCAAACACCTATACGTGTTGGACCTTATGAACAACTCATAAGTCCTTATGTCAATGTGACTATTGCAGCTAAATTAACAACATTGGCAACACTGATAGTACCTCTTTTAGAAGGCAATGCTCGTCTTTCGCTGTATGGTGTTATAAGTTTTACAATTGGTGATGAATTTGTTTTGAATCAAATTCCAGTTACCCTGCTTGATATACCAACGAAACAAGAACCAAAATCCGAACAGGAAATTATCTTTTGATTCATGTTTCTTTTTTGTTTTGTGTAATTTTTTGTGAGAAAACATTTTTTTTATAAATAATTTTGATCATACATATATACATACTCGTCAGCATATTCATTTTCTATTAATATTCTTGATTCAATGAAGCAAAAGACTAATTATTAGGCATTTTTTGTACATTAAAACTGCTATTACTTTAATCATATAGTATTATCAAGTTGACATCAACGATTATATTTATTTATTATTTTAATACTATCGTTCAGTAAAAAGCTCGATATATAATAATCAGTTAAAGAAAAATGTTTTTCTTTTGTTCTTCTCTTCTATAATGAGAGTATCTACTCAATTATGTTGCACATTTACATATTCTCGGATGACAAATTATTATTTAAAAAATTTATTTGACAAGCTGTTCACTTTGCATTGTAATCTAACCATGCATTTACATACACAAAATCCGAATTGATATTTCAGTTTCGAAGAGTAACAAAGAAAAAGATAGGAGAAAAACAAACACAGAATCGTCTTGTTCTTCTTTTTCTTTATCCTATTTTTTATATTTCTCGCTTGGAATCTCCTGTCACATTTCGACTATCGTCGGAACGATAATTGTCATTCTTCCAGTGCTCAATCTCGGGCGGCAAGCGAGCTTAAAAATACTCGCATATCTTTCTTCTACGAGTTCGACAACGCACTACTAATCAGAAGAATAAAATTGTCGAAAGAAATTGTGTTTTCGGTCCTATCCTATCTATCGATCTATTTTCTTATGAAAAATGGTTTAATCAAATAAATGAATAGTTTTCGCTGGTGTTCGACGAATCTTCTCTCCAAGACAAGCGAACAGAAAAAAAGAAAATATAGAAATGAACGCAGAGAGACTTAGAGAAAGAGAGCGAGAGCGGAAAAAAATCGAATGCGATAAAGAATATAAAAAAAAGAACATGATGCTCATTGTGCAACGAGCAAGACTAAGATAAAGAGAACGAACAAACGGGAACAAACATCACCCGTAGAATACAAACACATTCAAGAATTGACGAACAATTCATCCGTAAGTTAATTGCAAATTACGAAATAAAAGAAAAAAAATCGAGAAGAAAAAGACGTCTCTTTCATCAGTTGAAAATAGGAAACAAAATAAGGAACATACGAGCGTAGGAGGACTTATCATCTTTTTTTTGTCAATCTAAAACGAATATTTTCACTAAGTGCACGGTTATTTTTCTAAAAAAAGAAAGATGTATCCATTTCTGTATCTAAGCTGAAGAGAAGATTAGCCTAATAAGAGATTATTTTAATTGTGATCAATATCATGAAGTAGAAAAAAAAACAACGATTATGAAATGCAATATCTGTTTTTCCTTTTCATTTTTTTTGCCCTTTGATAAAAGAGAAGAAAAAAAAGGTTTTTCTTTCTTTTCTTCTAACTAGCTCATGAATAAAATCATCTTAGCATACGTCTTCACAATTTGCTCCTTCAACCATCCGCCTATCGTTTCTTCAATTAACTTCCTATTGCCAGAAAGAACTTCCGGATAAAATGCAGTATTTACTCGTCTATGTTGAAAAAGAAACAAAATCCTTTTCTTTCTCTTCTCAGACAGAAAAAAAAAACAAAGCAAAATAGAAGATAAATTTCAGATCAAATACATACCAACTCAACATTCTATTTTTCTCTCTCTTGAAAATGTCAATATCACTTCAAAATCATGTCTATTTTCTTCGTAGGATTGAACAACATTCAAGATAAAGTAACATTTCAAAACTAATCATGGTTGTTCATGCAGGTGGTCTTGTGGCTATTGTTATTTTTTATATTGCCATTTTACTTGTTGGAATATGGGCTGGAAGAAAACAAAAATCATCAGAAAAATCACCTGACACAGAAGAGATTATGCTGGCAGGAAGAAATATCGGTCTACTTGTAGGAATATTTACAATGACAGCAACATGGGTTGGCGGTGCATATATTAATGGAACAGCTGAACAAGTTTTTTCTACTGGTCTTATTGCGTGTCAAGCACCATTAGGCTATGCAATTAGTTTAGTCGTCGGCGGATTATTATTTGCTAGGCCGATGCGTAATGCTGGTTATGTGACAATGCTCGATCCATTTCAACGAAAATACGGACAACGAATGGGCGGTTTGCTATTCATACCAGCACTCTTAGGAGAAGTCTTCTGGTCAGCAGCGATTCTATCGGCACTTGGAGCAACTATTAGTGTTATTTTTACTGACATTTCAACAACAACATCAGTTGTTATTTCGGGTAGAAATCGATTTTAAATGAGAAAAAAAATTTTCGAATATCGTTTTTTTTTTGTTTTTTCGTAATTAGCTGCCGTTGTTATTATTTATACACTATTCGGTGGATTGTATTCTGTTGCATATACTGATGTTGTTCAACTTGGATTTATTCTCGTTGGCCTTTGGATTGCTGTTCCATTTGCAATTCAGCATAAAGGTGTTGGAAGTATAGTAACAACTTGGCCACAATGGCGAGGTCACGTCGAGAAATCAGAAATTGTCGGATGGATTGATGGTATACTTTTACTTGTTTTTGGTGGAATACCATGGCAGGTTAGTCTTTTTTCTATTGCTTTCGAAATGCAATTGTGGATTTATTTTTAGGTTTATTTTCAACGAGTTCTTTCGGCTAAATCAGCTAAAAATGCAATGTATTTATCATTTTGTGCAGCGATTGGCTGTATAGTATTGGCCATACCACCTGTACTTATTGGTGCCATTGCTAAATCAACTGGTCAGTAGTTAATTTAATGATAAATTTGCGTTTAAAATTAATTTTCTAGATTGGAATATGACGGATTATGATATGAAACAAGATATTACATCACCTGAATCAACAAAACTCATCTTGCCATTAGTTCTCTTGCATCTATGTCCGAAATTCATTGCATTTATTGGTTTAGGTGCAGTTTCAGCTGCCGTTATGTCCAGTGCCGATTCGAGTGTACTTAGTGCAAGTTCAATGTTTGCTCGTAATGTCTGGAAACTTGTTTTTCGTAATAAAGTCAGTCCATATGAAAAATGAAATATTCACGAAAAAGAAAATGAATGTCTCGTATTTAGGCATCTGAACGAGAAGTTCTCTTAGTAATGCGTATTGGAATATTTCTTGTTGGAGCAGGAGCTGCTGGCATCGGTATTCTAGTCTCATCTATTTATGTTCTTTGGTATTTATGTTCGGATCTTGTTTATGTCATCTTATTTCCTCAATTACTTTGTGTTGTCTATGTACCACATACAAATACATATGGTTCATTATCGGCATATATCGTTGGTTTTGTTGTTCGTATACTTATTGGTGAACCATCATTGAATATACCGGCATGGATACATTTTGGTTCCTATATACCGCCGAAAACAACGTGTATGCTGATTAGTTTATTAACAACATTAATTGTATCGTTAATAACAAAAATCTTTTTTGAAAAACGTATTTTATCACCAAGATTGGATGTTCTTCATTGTTTTATTGATATACCAAATGAAATTTTACCATTAAAAGAAAGTACAACAGTTGATGAATTGCAACAATATCGTATTACTAAACCTAGTGAACAACAATTACTGAATGAGCCAATAATGTTAGTTAATAATTCTTATTCACCAAGTCCACACGCCCTAAGTACACATGTGCATTCATCAGCTACCTGAGGAAAGAAAGCAAGTTCTCATTTGTGGTGTATGTATCCGTCACATAGAGTTCAAAACCCTTCCGGTGATTGTTGTTTCTTCTTCTTCTTCTTTTTTTCGTTCTTCTTTACATATCTAATCGAAACATATCATTGATTTGATCAGAACTATTTCGCTGAATGATTTATCGTAGTAAAAATCCAATTATTATAGTTACAAAAGAAAAATAGAAAATATGTGGAGGTGCTGTTTTATTCAATGTTGTTGTTTTTATTATTTTTTTCTCGTTTTTATTTTCGTCAGTAGTCAGATTACGAACACATACATACATATCATTATTTGTGTGATGAAAAATTTAAAACAAAACAAAGAAACATATCATTTCAACTTCCACATACTATAGCTAACCAATTTCTTATCAATCATAGATCACAAACAAAACATATCAAATATCCTATCATTCTTTTATTTATTCTGTTTGTTGTTTCTGTTTGATGTTGTGCCTTTTAGTGTTCTATAGAATCAAGAAAAACAAACCTATCTATAAAAATAAATCATTGTCTCTCTCACCCTTGGAATTAAGTTTTTTATTTACTGAATAATATGTATATATAGGTCTATATGACAAAAATAGAGTTTATTGGGTATAATTGTGTTGTTTTATCAGTTCAAATTGACAACTAAAACTAAAAACTAAAGTTAAACATCTTGAGTCAATGTTGTTGATGGATCTGTTGTAGGTATGGGACTATCGTGATGATTTAACATCCAATCAAAGATTTTGTAAGATAAACGAACACCATCTTTGGAACCTTGTCGATCGAGTAGTGTTTTAAGTAATGATTGTTTAGGTTCATCGATATATTTCGCTATCCATCTAATATAAAACTCGAATTCACTTGAAATCATCAAAAAACTAAATAAACTCACCGTAAAACTTCGGTTTCCGATCGACCGAAATCATTTTTATACCAAAGAAATAATTTTGACAGACGTATTTCTGCATTTTCAAGTATAATATCAACTTCAGCATTACAATACGATGTCGTCGCCATATTTAAAGCTTTTTCAAGATTTGTCGATGAATAAATAGCAATTTGTGGACATGAACGTGCACCGCAATTAAGTGCAAAATGAATACGTGGATCACAACGACGCATTGAATATTTTGCACGTGGATCGTTGTATGTAAAATGTCGTTGTGTACAATTCGAATGCGGTTTATTTCCTATGAAAATCAATTTCGTTCAAAGAACAACAACAATGAACTCAAACCTCGTAAAATTCCGTGTTCAATATCATCTAATGAATAGAAATATTGTCCGACTTTATAGGATGTTATCTTCCAGAATTGATTTAAATCAAGAACAGATTTCGGTTGATCATCCAACGATGCTATTCCATGAATAGTTAACACATTGTAGAGATCTTTAAGAACACACACACACATACATAAAACAATAAAATTCGATTAAGAAAAAAAGAATTACTGATGAAAAATGTTTTTCGTTCATTTTCTGTGACATTTTCTAAGCTAATTGTCGTTAAACGTTTACTCATTTCACATAAATCATTGTAGACATTTGTTGCACGTAAACGACGATAGTTTACTAAACGACCGGATGGATCAATGAATAAAGCTTTTAAACTAAACAATCAAGAGAACATTTCCTCAGTTAAACAACAAGAAAAATGAAGAATTTTCGTTTCCTATATACTTTAACATTTTCTTTTGTAATTCAATCGATAATTGAACAGCATTGTAACCATTTTTTGATCGTGATTCATTGTCATCATTTGTAACTGGTACAATCGATATTGGCTTTGTTTTCGACAGATTTTCTAACGGTGACCAATTAAGAATATTTAATAAATGAGTATTTACAATTTCATCATTTTCATCATTATTATTATTATTATTTATATTTCCATTTGTATTATTTTCGGATGATAATGATGGTTGTAGACCATTAATTGCTTTGACTCGATCTATATCGACGAATAAGAAAAGGAGAAGAAAAAAGACATTGATGACATTATCAAGAAGAAATACATTAATCTTATTTTAAGTCTCTAAACGTATGTTCCTGTTTGTTGTCGTCATCTGGTTATATTTTCTTGTTAACATAACATGATCTGATAGAAATACACTCGAATCCTCAATGCATACTTTTGACAAGGTCACAAACATGTTTCAGTTATTCTTTATATGCATCAAATAGCTACCATATTCGATGATTATTAATAAATGTTCCGAGCTGTTTTTTTTGTAATAAAAAGAAAATAATGACAAATGTATTTTTTGTTCGAATTTCTATGCAAAAACAATCTAATCATGATTAATTTCCGTTACATATATATGTCTATTCACACTTGTCAATGCGATCTATAGGCGTATAATATCGATAATTATGTTTTTCGGTTTTTTTATTTTCTTAGTCAATTCAGAAAATATTTGGAAAAAAAACGAGAAATTCTTTTCTCTTGCATTTAATTACTCGAATGAGTATTATTACATCGAAAGGTAGATGAGTAGTGAACAAGAAATGAATGATGATGACATTTGCACTTTGTAAGCTTCAGTCGACACGCATTTGACAATGATCTCAATTCGGCAAGTTACATTGTAACAAAAGAAATAAGAACAAAATTCTTTTGTATAGAGATTTTACAGAATAATAAACGAATAGCTACGATCTATTTATTGATTAACACTATTACATTTTCTTTCTCTTTTTTTTCTTGTTTGTGCCGAAAAATGAATGTTTGTAGGAACTACAAGGGGAAAAAATCGTAACTGATTGATCAAAAACTGATCTTTTCCTTTTTGAATATGCGCGTTGTCTCAAGCGACAATAAAATGACGGAAAAGGCACATTTAGAAAGAAAAATTCTGTTAGAAATAAATCAAAAAAAAAAACAACACAGGAAACAAATGCAATCGTGCATTTGACAGATCATTCATTCATATTTCTCATACGATTTCGAAGCATGAAACCTATGAATACTTGCGCGCAGGTAGATCGCCATTATTTTCTATTTCCAACGGAAAGCATTAATTTTACTGTACACATTCGCTTCAGTCTTTTTTTTTATTATTCTCCGGAATGATTATTATTTCCTGCTAAACGTTTTAAATATTGTCATGAAGCGAAAAGAAAATAATAATAATTTGTTATTCTTTGAAGAATATTGATCGGGAATGATAACCATGCTCGACTGATTATGTCAGATTGAAGTCGAACGAATGATATACACGCGCTGTCTAAGATCATGTTTCGTTAGTCTTTATTATTCTTATGTGTCAAGATAAATAGTTTTTGAATGAATTTATCTCTAAGCGATAAAATAGATTTGTACTTACAAAAAGGTCTTGAGCTACTCGATCGGCTGTACCGAGACATGATTGAAAATAATATAAGATGATTTTTTGTTATATTACAGAAAGTTGCTTGAATTCAATCGGTGTTGTTGTTGTTGTTATTATTGTAACTATTGTAGATAGGTATGCATCGACAATGCTATTTTGTATTCGTTGATCGATCTAAGTATACTCAATTCACTCAGAATTGTTTAAACGATGCCGAAGGATTACATAGAAGAAGAGAGACAGAGAAAACGCGTCTCTTTTGTTTTTTTCCTTATATAGAGTGAGAGAAAGAGAGGAAAACTCTATCGTAGTTGCTTTCTCTCTCTCTCTCGCTCTCTTTATTCTCTTTATTCTCTGTATTTCTCTGTTATGCTGATCAGCATTACCTTTTCTTTTTCTTATTGAATATGTTGAATAATTGTTTCTTTTAGCATGTCAACAGATGATTGTCAGACAAAATATAAGTGCACTATACAATCGACTAAACTCGAAGATAAAAGTATGTAAAAGAACGGAAAAGGATGAACACACAAATTAATAAAAAAAATCTGACGAGAAAGAAAAATGAAGACACGGAAAAGCCGAGATGAATGTCAACCAAATCAATTTCATTTGTATGTTATTCTTTATTTCTTTTTCTCATCATCACCAGCATGACCAATAAAGAAGAGAAGAGAAGAGAGAGAGAGAGAGAGAGAGAAAGATTTTATTATTATCATAACAAATAAAAATCTATATGTACATAAAAGATAAGATCGAATAAACAAAAAGAGAATCAAAGAAAATGAATGGTCACCGGTGAACTCGTGTCACATTGATACCAAATATTCGTTTCAAACAGGTAATGGCGTTTGTCGTTTGGGAAAATCTAATTCAACATCCATATCCGGTGTACAACTACAATTCAAATACAAAGATATTCATTATCAATGACATAAAACAATTAATCAAAATGCGTTGCACAAAAGATCTCTATGTGTCTTGTCAATAGTCATTGAAAGGGAATTAGAACAAAAAAAAAGACTAGTAAAACTATGATCTATGAAAATTAGAACTTACATTGGCATGGTTTCATGTCGAAAAACATGTGGAAATAATGTTTTCGAATCGAATCCATTCGTTTTTTCTTGTTTTAATTGTGTATTTAATTTTCGTGTATGTTCAAATTCAATTTGCATGAGACGAAGTTTTTCTTGTTGAATTTCAATTTGCTACGAATAATTCGATTAATATAAAACAAATTAGTTTTCAAAAAAAGAAAGAAAAGCCAAAAACAACAACGATCTTTTACTTCTTTCATTCGATCATTATCAAGTGCAACAAGCAAATAAGACGCATGCATATCGGAAAATGCTGCCTATATTATTCAATCAACAGAAAATAGAATTAGCCGACATAAAATGAGTAATGACATACTGTAGCTTGTTCTTCACGTAAACGTTTTATAGTTAATTGAAGATTTTCTATATGTTGTTCTTGTTGTTTTTCGAGAATACGATTTAATTCATCGATTTCTTCCTGAAAAACAAAACGAAATAAAGATTTTGTAACTTTTTTTTTGGTCAAGAGAAATAAACGCAAACGTACAGAATTCAAAAGTGTTGTTTCATCAATGTCTTGTAATAATCGTTGAAGTGTTTGTTCTTTTTCCGGATATTCACTATCCTGAAAACAATAGTAAACAAATAAACGACATGATGAGTAGAGATTTATTTTTCTACTTTATAAGTTTTCAATTGTTTGAGAAGTTGTTGACAATCAACTAATTGATTTTCTAGATTGAGAACCTGATTTTCATACACTGATCATTGAATAACAAAAATGTAAGACGAGAAGTTTTCTAAAGATTAAATTTACTTTCAACTTCATTTGCTAATGTTTGCCGTTCTTGATCGATAGCATCGAGTAGTTCTTGTTTTTCATCGTTTTGTTTTTGTTCGACCATGACTGTAGTTTTCTTTGAAACAAACGAACAAATTTATTTCTCAACAAAATAAAAAAATTCGTATGATTATTGTTATTATTCTAACTTTATATTGATCGAAACGACGTAGATTCTTAGCCACAGTATCATGTGATGAGCTTTCAGTATTCGATATCATTTCTCGTAGTTTTCTATTTTTATCTTTTAATTCATTTTCATGTTGAATAAATGCTTGTATACGTGTTCGATACACTGAACAAAGACTTTATTCAATTAATTGGTATTTGATTAGAAAATATTTACTATGTAATTGTAATGTTAACCATTGAATCTTGGCGGGATTTTCCGGTGCGACAAGTTCAGGTGTTTTCTCTCGTCGTAAATGTCGACAACGAGCCGAACATTTCCTTTCTTCTTTCAATGCTACGAGAGAGAGAAAAAAATGCATCTGTTCGTTTATGTTTCTTTTGAGACACAGAAAATTTGATGAAACTAACGAGGAAGAGTTCCCATAAATGTTGCAGTTGTTACTGTTGTCGCAGCTGATTTGAGTGGCCGCCGCTGTTGTCGCATCCATGGCGAGTAATCAACAACTGTACTTGATATTTGACTTTGAAGAGAACGTAATGCTGGCGCGCCCGAAGGCTGTCGACTTGACGCATAGGAATTCATCTGAAACAATTTATTTATCCTTATTTATATCAGACAATCAATTTAAAAAGAAAGATTTTTGTTTTTAAGGCACCGACAAACTTTGAATTTATTTCATATAATAATCACATTTGAGTATAGGACAATCACCGCGTACATCCATCGGAGAATAATCATAGTAGAGTGTATATAGTGGAAATTGTTGATTGTGAGTACCGTTAACATAATCACCGATTAAACGGTACGCTTCGAGTGAACACATTGGATCGAGAAGAGCATGACGCGAACGAGCTTTCTCACGAAATATACTAATCGTTCGTGTAGCAAGATCGGTTTCATCAATAACCATTTTTGAAAGAGCATAAACACTTATATGATCCGGTACAGTCAAATGAATATGACCGGGATATGCATTGTAAGAATCAAATGTGATAAGGCGAAGGTGAAGTTTAACATACCTATTAGATGTACATTGAAAAACTTTTGAATTGAATCGAATCAAAGTTTTATTTCTACCTCGGATGGTTCAGTTGCAAGGGCTCATTGAATGATCGTTTCAATTCTTTAGGTGGTTTCTTTTCAAGAATAATTTGTTTCGATGGTGGAACAACTAGTTCTGTGACATGCTGTAAAATACCAGTACCAATTGTTTCATCTAAAATCGCCCGATAATCAATTAAACCTTCGATTTCGAATAATTTCGTTAAAACAAATAGATCTTCGCGAGATAATTGTGGTAAACGATCTTTGAGAACTATATTTACATAGAAAATCATTTTTAGAAAATAACAAAAATCAATGAGATTAATATCCGTACTCAATCGAAATTGTTCATAAGTTAAACGATCTGTGTTTTGTCTATCTAAGGTTTCACAGATTTCAAGTAAAATCTGCTTTTGACCGGATAGAATCGAATTAATACGTTTACAAACAAC
>Ga0209960_1001938_pt1 | contig 23319 bp, 26 predicted proteins | sample ThiBiot_500_plan_2_FD_183947 | JGI IMG/M metagenome (GOLD analysis project Ga0209960, IMG submission 183947) | Wastewater bioreactor microbial communities from Cape Town, South Africa - Thiocy_expt_500_plan (SPAdes) | ecosystem: Engineered > Bioreactor > Thiocyanate-remediating >...
ACCAAGTCCCAACCATCATTGGCCACTATAAGTGAGTTCTTAAATCGATGTTCTTTTGACCCCGATGCAAACAGACAGACAGACAAACGAATTTTTTTCATATGACCCTCCTTACAGTCGAGGGAATAATTATTGTGAATATGATTGCTATTTTAAAAATAATTGGTTGTTGATTAAATTTAGTTTGTTTGATAATATGATAAGCTAGAATAATATCTAATGTTAAAGTTGAATCACTTGTTGAAAATTGACATTGTGATCCAAATGAACATGGTTGACAAGCACACATTGGTGGTGTTGGACAATTTCAATCATCTTGAAAATATAAACCTTGAGTTCGATCATGAGTACATAAACAAAATTGTGTCGTATCATGAAAACACATTAAATCAAGTTGTTGTTGACATGGTTGTTGATAAGATTTAATACGTTTTAAAAGATGTTGATTAACAAATTCTATAGAAAAAAGTTCATTAATCGATTGACAACGATATAATGGATGAATTTCTGTTGAAATATTTCCTCATTTTATTGTTTGTTCATAAAGAACAAGTAAATAATATTGATTAAGAATTTGTCCAAGAATAATATTAAATGAAATCGTTGTATAAATTGTTACTGAATCATAACTAAATCCAATTTGTTTCATTAAAGTTGTTCGATTATGTTCTTCAGTATTTAGTACAGTAATCAAATGAATTATTAACGATGTTGGTATATTCAATGAACGATGAAATGATATATGTTGACGTGTAGAATTCCATTGTTGTTCACCATATTCTTCCGTATAACGTATATCAATTGATGATTCTGATCGTTGAAGATAATAACATCGACAATATGTTCGATGTGGATGATTTATATAGTTTAAACATTGACCATGGACACATGATGGTGGTTGAAGTAAAATAGCAAGACGATAAACGGGAAGAAATGAAAATTGAATAGGAAATAACCAACTATGATGATAGGTCATTGTTTGTTGATTCACTTCATCGATTTTTATTGAATAATGTTTTGTTAAATTCTTCGGTCGAGTTGAATAAATAAAATAAATATGATATTTTGTTCATCATCGATTAATGTTATAAAATATATAAATCGTTGATACCAATTCGATGAAAGACGTATTTGAATTGTAAGACTAATACGTTGATTTTGATATTGACATTGTGAACCATAATAACTTGGTGGACAAAGACAAATGACTTTTGTTTGATTATTATTTTTCATTCGAAAATAAATAGATATACCTCGATTACAAAACCAAGGATCATATGTTGGTAAATAACGAATTCAATTTTCTATTTCTAGAGAATTTAAAATAGATTGACCAATATTACAAAGAAATTGTTCGACATTTGTCATAGGTTGTTGTGCAAATGCACAAAATGAAAATAATAAATCGCCAAATTGCGTACAAAACTTTTCATCATCATGAAATAAACAATCGTCTATTCGATGACAAAGTTGAGTTACCAAAATAGATGTTGTATCATTCCAACATTGAAATGTTGATGCAAGAGAGTTGCCTAATGATGTTTGAAAATAATATTTATGTGGTTCATCTGTTCCACCAAGACAATCATCAATATGATTGCCAGCTTGATTCAATGGTAAACATGATATTTGTGATGTATCATTTGGAAATACACAACTATGATGAAATATTGGACAAATCGAATCTTGACAATTAACTTCATCCGATCCATCTGAACATAACCAATATCGATCACAACGACTGTACGTATTATTACATTGTCAATTTTGACAATTTCGTTTTCCATCAAGAATAGTTATCGATGAAAAACATCTATCAATTTCATCATGTGGACATTTAAAACGTTGATGAATATCGTTCAATGGACAATCAGAAAAACCATCAAGTAAACGTTGTTTCGAAATACATTTTGTTGAATTCAAACATTGATTTAAATTTCTATGATTATTACAATCAACTATCTTATTCATTGATGTTAAACATAAACGAAACAATGTATTACGTATATTTTCAATAAACATATCCATGCTAGAATATCTTTGAGATTGATTATTATGATAGCAAGTAAGATTAGAAATATGATATGTTGCTAAGAAAAAATCTACACAACGATTTGGATTGTAACATATATAATCTGGCAGAATGAATGAGTTTGATTTGAATGTTTTGTTCAAATAAATGAAACGTACATAACCAAAAAGAAGAGATACATATTGAAATTGATAGATTATTTGACAATTATCATCTAAACACATCGACGAAGTAGGATACAAATCATCATCGATAATTCTACAACGACCATTAAAACATCGATATTGTCCATTTTTCCATATCCAAAGTACCGAGACGTTCATCGGTTCGATCTAAACAATCGGCCTGTCCTGAATCGTCAATACAATCACTTTTGCCATCACAAATTTCTCGCCAATCCAAACAATATAAATATGTTTGACAATGTAAATGTTCATAACATGTTAATCGATTATTTATCGAAGATTGTTGTTGTTGTTTTGATCGAAAATTTGAAGTTACAATATAATCATTTGTCTCATTCGATGAATTCAATTTATCATTCAAAAACATTTGATAATGTTCAGCAAAATCAATCGAAACAGATTGTGAAAGTAATTGATCAATAGTAAGATTTTTTTCTTTTAATTCTGAGAAATTCAAACCAAATTCATCCGTTATATCGTTTATTCGAAGATCATCTTCATTTGAATATCGTAAACAATAAGAAATCAGTTGATGACAAGATTTTGATTCATAATTAGCATCAAATAATATTGGTCGAAACTTTTCAATGACATAGTACGAGAGACAATAACCATTTTGATAATTATCCGTATTATACATATTGAATTCATCTGTTAATATAGTTTTCATTTGCCATAGAATTAGCATGTATATCAGACTATAGTACGTCAAATAATCAAGATCATGTTTCATATTCTCTATATTTATTTCCTCACTAACAATACGAACATGCTCAATGAGAATTTATCAAAAGAGAAAAAAAAACGTTTGAGTTTACTTTAAAATAATTGTAAAAAGAATAGAATCATATGGAGTTGTAACTCCACCTTCAAATAGGACACCAACTGATTGATCATTGAGTTTAGTTAATGCTGAATATGCTGATGGACCTGGCCATATCGTTTTTCTAAATGACCAATTGTCTCCATTGTCTTGACTTGTATATAATGATAGATTAGTACGTGTCGATAATTGTGATATACCTGTATACAATAATTGACGTGTAGTTTGATCATAGATTGTTGAACCTTCACATCCATGCATTGGTTGTATAAGTGTTTTTAATATATTGACTTTATTAAAAGTTAGTCCACCATCATTACTATAACAACCAATTCGAACTGTTTCACGTGAACGAGAATTAATAAAGATTAAACTACCATTTGGCAATATTAATTCAACAGCTTGTGATTCATTTGGATAATAATCACTTAGATTAAATTCTCCGCCTAAATACCATTTATCTATTTGACCATTATGATCATTTAACAGAGTATAACCAGTTGAAAATACTCCATCGGCTGATGTATTCAATGCATAATGAGCAGGAACTAATATACGATTTGATTGAAGTAATATACTACTTGGTGGTCCTAAAGTAACTGATTTCCATTTTCATCATCTGAATACGATTGCATAATATGACCATGTTTGTCCATTGTCAATACTTCGTTTATAAATAAGATCATGTGGCGTATTATCATCACAATTATACATTCGTCCTTCACCAAATGCTAATAAACTACCTTTAGCCGTTGTTAGAATAGACGGAATTCTCACACAAAAATATCCACCTTCACCACTTTCAAAGACAACACTAGAATTGCCATTTTCAAACGAAAATTTTATATTTAAAATTATCAAAAATAAAATTGGTAATAACATTATGTGTCAAAGATTCATCAACATCAAGATAGTTTTCTTCTTTTATTTATACCTCTATTGATAAACTCTCACAAGAATAATTCTTATCTTTAGCCAATGCTAACTAACCTTTTGTACCTCTATATATCTTTCTTCAAGGTAACGAATATGTCTTAGTTAATTGTGTATTCAAAAAGTTTCCTCTATCATACCTATTAAGATTATTATTAAGTATCTCCTCTCGCATTATTCATCGATTTATAATAATACACAGCAATAGTATTTCATGCCTATCCAACAATATGCTCCATCATCAAACTTGCTAGTTTTGACGACTGTTGAAATAGATCAATTGTTAATAATAAAATAAAACTACAATAATGATTATATGTCATAGATATAGAAAAAAAAACTAGCTGTGTAAATTAACTTCTCGACATTTATACGTAAATGGGATTATTTCGAAAAAAACACGGGTTTTTATATCTTCTGTGCACAACTACGTATTTAAGCTTCACCTTCGCTTGAATGAAAATGTGCTCAATTACTTTTTATCAAAAAGAAAAGAAAAAAACGATGACTGGTAAATATTGCGTCTAAACATATCATCCATAAATGCGACTTATCATTAAAAAATATATATGTTGAAAATGTAATTCAAAAGATAGTTAACGGCAAGAATCCATAAAAATTGAATATAATTAGAAACTTTGATTTTTTGTTTAAATAGACATTTAATGTTATTTTTTTACGATCATTTCTATTTTGTTATCTCAAAGAGTAGTGTAGGGACATAAGTATTAGTCAATACGAATTATGCATAATGAGAGAACGAGAGAAAAAGCCTAATTTATTGTCAATCATCAACATGATTCACTTTTTTATTTTTTACCTTGATTCATGTCTATTAAGTTTTTATTAGTCAAAGAATCAGAAGAAATATTTTAGTTTTTTTTCCTCGTGTGCAATCAGAGTTTGTTTATAAATTATCTGCATCGAAACTTTAAATCCAGATAGCTACAGCACTGATTTAGTCGTATATTTCTGTCAAAACAGAAAAAAGATCTCGTTCCAATTCTTAGGATCTCCTTGACGATATCACTATAACGAACGAGAACTTGCATGATTGGATATGTTGAGCAGCACGAGCAGGATTACTATGGTTGCATTCACACTAGTTATTTAATAATTCAGAACGAAACAACTAGTATTATAATAGAAATGACGGAACATAAAAAGGTACCTTCGTACACTCTCTCATGGTCTCATTTAAATGTTGAAACTCGAACTTCGACATGGTTCTCTAAAGAGAAATCATTGTTAATACTTCGTGATCTAATTGGTTTTGCTCGGCCAGGTCAAGTCTTGGCGATTATGGGTACATCTGGTGTTGGTATGTATTGATTTTCATTGATTTTCTATCGAATTTGATTGATATTGATGATCTAGGAAAAACAACTTTAATGAATGTTCTCAGTGGTCAATATAGTGATTATTTATTGATGCCATCAGGAAATATATTCGTTAATGGAATTCCATTGACTACTTATCAACGACAAACATTTAATCCCATTGGTTATGTTGAACAAGAATATTGTTTTATTGAAACATTAACTCTTCGCGAGCATCTTATCTTTCAAGTAGAATGAAATAAATAAAATATTTCTTTACAAAAATTTTATTCTAGGCTATGCTTCGAATGATCAATGTTGTAACTGATGACGAACGATATTTACGCATGAATAAAATCGTTAGTGAACTACATTTAACAAAATGTATGAAAACAACTATTAAAAATCTATCAGGTGGAGAAAAGAAAAGACTTGCATTGGCCAGTACACTTCTAACTGATCCATCGATTATTTTTATCGATGAGCCGACATCAGGCTTAGATACATATTTAGCAATGTATGTTATGAAAAGGATACGTTCAATGGCTATTGATCAAAATAAAACAATCATTATTGTCATTCATCAACCAACTGCAGCCATGTACGATCTTATTGATTCAGTTTATGTATTAGTACAAGGTGGTCGACAAGCCTTTTTTGGTTCAAAAGATGAAGCAATCGAATTTTTTACTACTGAATGTCATCTATCATCATTAGATGGATTTATTGAACAATTAGCTGCATCAGTAACAGAAAGTATCAGTCATGATGATACTCTCAAACAAGTCGTTGCTGATCAATATACAAAATCGAAATATATCAAATCATTAGAAGCAATTGTTGAAAGACAATTACAAATCATGATTAATAATGATCTCAACAATTTGTTGAATATTAATAAATCAAACAATTTTCTACATCAATTAAAATGGCTTCTTTGGCGTTCGTTTCTAGCCGATACTCGCAATCCTGTTCGTACAACTTTTGTAATTGTTCGAACTCTATTACTTGCTGTTATTCAAGGTCTCTTATATTTTCATTTATGTGGCTCGAATAATTTCATACAAAATGTTAATGCTATAAATCTAGCAGTTGTTTCAATCACTATCAATACAAGTGCTTATATGATTCTTAGCACAATGCCTTCGAATAATTCTACTGGCATTCGAGAAAATCATCGAGGCATGTATAGCCTATTTGCTTACTATCTATCGACTGTTTTACATGATTTTCCTACTTTCTTTATATTTCCATTTTTGATATCAACCATTATTTATTGGATGTCAGGTATGGATAATTCATGGTCACACTATATCTTATTTATTGTGATTAGTATAATCTCGAGTAATACAGGTGCTGCATTAGGTCAGTTATTTGCCTCATTTTCAAGTTCCTCGGAAACAGCAGTTATGACAGCAGTACCTATTCTACAAGTACTATCTGTATTTAGCGGATTTTATTTGAGTTTAATAAATATTCCATCTGTACTTCGAGCTGTTCAATATATTTCTCCATATTATTATTCTTATGCAGCATTATTAAACATTGAATGGAAATTTGTTACTCCTGATAAAATAGTACGTTGTGACAATTCTGCAAGTTCATTATTATCTACGAATACTTCTTCCACTATGAAATCTCTTTTCTGTAAGGGAGTTCTCGAACATGTAAATTTCTATGGCAATAATAAGAGTGTTATATTCACTATTATGATGCTTATGATTCTTTTGATTATTTGTCATATCTTTTCTTTTATTATTATTCTATGCAAAGCCAATCGTAGTCGTTTGTATGATTATTGGTTGAATATTACAAAAAATCATATGACTGACTATCAACGTTTACCATAAGTTTTAGAGAAAATTTTCTTTCTATAGAATTTGATAGAGAGAATCTTTGGAAACATCAAAAAGATTTAATTGGAGAATATTTTCAAATCTGCAACGAACAAGGTTTATCGAAAGTCAATTGGGCTGAAGCAAGAAATAAAACAATAACATGGTTTCAATCGACATTTGATCTTAATCATCTGAAAAATAAAGATATTATCGCAAATCGAGTTTGGTGGAAAACATCGAAAATCACGTAGCGAATCAAAAATATAGCCAAACAATCTTAAAAAATAAAATTCCTGATAGAATATCTTCTGATTTATTTTATTTAAGAGCAATATTGTTTCAATCATTTTCATTTAATGAAATGCAGCTATTAACATACATATTCAATTACAATCATTCATTAACTTATTCGAACATTATTTGATTTGAATCAATCACGTGAAACATTCGTGTTTCTGTAGGTATACGAGCGCTTTTAGTCTTCATTCAATCATCACTCTTTATAACATATACGCTTCAAGGTAAAAAAAATAATACTATCGATGATTGGCATTTATTTCATTGTGCACGCAAAGCCTACTCAAATCATAGATCAAATATGATTGTCAATGTTTTTTTGTTTGACAAATATTTTATTCTAAGAATTTGATTGGATTCTTTACAATTAAGAAATAATAATACTAGACTATTCTCTTTCTGCAGTGTATCCATGAAAGATAACATATGGTCATCGTGGATAGATTTTCTTTTGAAATAATTGGAACAAATGATGATGATAGGTATATGTATTAAGCAAATCGCTGCTGTTAAAAAATCAAGGTGCAAAATCACTCAAATAGAACGAAAAAAATGCACTGTTTGTATATATATGTAGCTTATTTAAATATCATCGAGAATATTATAAATCAACACAATTACTGAATATTCATGGCTACCGTTGTTTTAACAGGCACATTCGACACTAAAGGTGGCGAATATACGTTTGTACGTGATAAAATTTTGTCTTTAAATTTAGAATGTAAAGTATTACTTATTGATGTGGGCATTCGATCTACATCCGAGACAATACCACATGGTGACATAGTCTCATCAGAAATCGTACTTGCAGCTAATGAAAAATATGAAAATGTGACGAAACTTGCGAAAGCCGACGCTTTGAATTTAATGTCAAAAGGTCTGACAGGAATCTTACTGAATTTATATGAAAAGGGAAACTTACATGGAGTAATGGGTATGGGTGGTGGTTGTGGTTCAACATTATTATCGGAAGCTTTTCAACAACTTCCTCTCGGCTTACCAAAATTACTTGTATCCACCATAGTAGCAACAGGCAGTGCACGATCTCTTATTGGTCTAACTGATATGACTATAATGTTTTCTGTAACTGACATGCCGGGTCATGTCAATCGGTTTAATCATCAAATTTTGAGTAATGCTGCTGTGGCTATTGTTACTATGGCTATGGATTATGCAACTAATCATAAAAATCACTCGACGTATATTCATTTTCCAATAGCAACCAAACGGTCCAAACTTTGTATTGCTGCCAGTATGATTGGTTTAACCCAACCATGTGTACTTGCTGCTGAAGCTTTGCTTATGAAACTCGGTTATGAAGTTGTTATTTTTCATTCTGTCGGTAAATAGTCAATAGTCGATATTATACTATTTCATATTGATGTTAATTTAGGTATCGGTGGTGATGTCATGGAACGTCTCATCGAGTTAGGTAAAGTGGATGCTGTTTTAGATGTTAATTTGTCGGAAATCATCAATACTATGATACCAAATAGTATAGTCAAATCAAGTCTTCATCGATTAGAAACGGCTGGTCGATTAGGTATACCACAAGTTGTCTCATTGGGTGCGCTCGATGCATTGACTATTGGAAGTGGATCACCCATTCCAGATGAATATTGTGCACGTAAAATGATTGTCGTCAATGCTAAATTTACATTGGTACGCATATCTTCAGATGAATGTTTACGTGTAGGTGAACTTATCGCTAAAAAATTAAATGCTAGTCGAGGACCTGTTACTTTGATCATACCACGTAAAGGACTTTCCCTTCTTTCTCAACCAGGTGGTCTATTTGAGGATTCTGTGGCGAATGAATGTCTTTTCGAAGCTATTCGCAGTCGTATTGATCCTAAAGTCGTCTGTCTTATAGAACGTGATGAACATATCAATGAACCTCAATTTGCTGCAGCATTAGTCGATGCCCTTCTTGCACAACTGAACAACAAATTAACAATGATTCAATCAAAAAAAGAACTTGTAGATTAACTTTATTGAATAATAAAATCATACAATTAAAATATATATGAAAAACATTTTCTGTAACGAATACCGATATTTTATTTGTAGAATAAATACTCCTGTCATAACAACTAGTCAATGCAATTCTGTTCACTACTCGACAAAACGACAAATTTATTTTACTAGATTGCACGTCTTATTCGAAGTAAAGTGATGACAAATGCAAAAAGATGAAATAGAAATATTAAAATAAAATGCATGAGAATATCCTTTGGCATATCTTGATAGGAAATGTTAAAACATTGAAGAACATCATCGCCTGTTCCTGAACATTTATCAAGTTGAAGCGATGTTACATTAGTAACGAATAGATTCGAAGACACACGACTACAAGAAAGAAGATTTAAAAAATGATGCCATTGAACTATAAGCATTAGTCGATAACTATAATACATATAAGATACATATTTGAGCCATCTTAGATAGGATGGAATGGAATTTAAATTAATAAAATAACCACTGAATACAGCAGTTAAATTTTGAATTGGTTGTAACCAGAGTAGTCCTGTTCGACTTCTAGATGAAATAGCAGCAATAAACGAGGCTATTGAACAAGCAGTCATTGTTGTCAATATAATTACACCTATCAATGCAAATCCTTGCGATATACTAGTCAATAGTATAATAATCATCATGAATATGATTGATGAAATAATATGATAACATGTATCAAGAATTAAACGACTAAGATAATATGCTCTTATTGAATAAAGTTGTCGTCGGTATTCCCAAATGACAACTTTACGTTCAGTTGGTACTTCGACTAAGATAAGAGACATATTCGATTCATTTAATGGCATAAGAAGAATTGCCAATAGACCATTAAGATTTACAAGATAATCATTCGTATTTGCTTTTAAATGAAAAAATATAGCACCAAACATCAATGCCATGAAAACGAGTCGAACAAATAATTTTGTTGTTCGTTTCGAACTACGTTTAACAGTAGAAAATGATCGCCAAAGAAGCCATTTGAATTGACGTAAAAATGAATTTCGTTCAATAACATTGAATTTGTTCATTATATTATCATTATAATCAGATGATGTAATATGATGTTCAATTATTATTTCCAAAGATTTAGCATTCTGAGAGAGAAGATATTGTTGAACAATTATTTCCTGTGAAATAATATTTTGATCATCGATTATATCCGATGGTTTCGATACTTGTTCAATAAATCCATCCAGTGATGACGATAGAAGTTGACATTTATCTCGAAAGAATTCTTCAGCTTCGGCTTTATCTCCAAAGAAAGCTTGTTGTCCACCTTCGACTAATAAGTAAAGTTTATTGACGATATTTAAAATGATACTTGATGGTTGATGTAAAACAACTACAATGGTTTGATTATGTTTTATTGCCATCGATTGAATAATTTGCATCAATGATTTAGCTAAATACGTATCTAAACCTGATGTTGGTTCATCGACAAGAACAACATTCGGATTCGTTAAAAGAGCTGTAGCAAATGCAAGTCGTTTGCGTTCACCACCGGAAAGTCGTCCAATTGCTGTTGTTTTACAATTATTTAAATATAATTGGGATATAACATCAGTCACTCGTAAACGTCGTTCCTCATCACTTATTTTAGGTGTCATTCCGAGCATGGCCTACAAAATAATCAATCAACGTTTGATTTATTTCGTCAATTTATTTTAGTTTACTTGGAAAATCAAATGTTCTTCTAAATTCATTGTTTCAATGAAAAGTTCGTCTTGTTCAACGTAGCCAATCATGCCACTTCTTGTTCGTTGTAAAGCTGTTGTTAAACTACTATTAAGATAAACATCTCCAGATATTTGCAGATTCTGACTGTGTCGACCACTTAATACATTCATCAAAGAACTTTTACCTAACAAAATTTACGATTTCTATTTTATAGAATAATAAAGTTTATTAAATCTACCAGCACCAGATGCTCCAATGATTGCGAGTATTTCACCAGGTTTTGCAATACCAGACACATTGTTCAGAAGTTGACAAGGATTCGAACGATATTCTTTTGATGTTTTAACAGAAATATGTGACCAAATCAGAGTCGTAGGTATTCGCTTTATTTCTTCTAAACCTAATAACATTTCTTTTTTAATATTGATAATCTAATTAGAGACAAAGGGTTGTACATTTGTCTCTTATTACTATTTCGAATAGAACATGTTACTCACTAATAAGAATATTTATAATTTTTACCCTGAAATATTTCTGTGCGTTTATATTGAGTATAAACAGTAATTATGTCCTTTGCATCGATGATTGGAAAAGTTTTTTTCGTTCTTTGGTTCTTTATGTATGTTTATATGCATGATATATTTCATTGGAAAGAGAAAAAACGTATCAAAGTGTAACATCAATTTGTATGTAGAATAGCAAGCAGTTGTATTATGAAGAGAAATATCACATTATTTGAGGGTTGAGAGTGAGGAAGTACTCCCATGACGCGTTTCGACTGAATTTCACGAATTTATCTCATCACTGGCTTTACCTTAGTTGCAGACCAACAATTTGTATTTGAAGGAGGATGTAAATAAAATTGTTTTTATGCAATATTTGTGAGAAATAATTCGAAGGAATTTAAATTGATTGCGAGAATATTGATTCTATTAGTGTACTGGAGGAAAATTTTGTAAGATGAATATAATGATAAGAAACAATGGGCTTTTATAGATGATGATGCACTAGTTGGAGGAATAACATACGCAACGTGATGGTCATTGCTTATCTATTATAAAATGCTTTGATATTCTCTCTTATGACGTCAAAAGAAAGGGAAAGAAATGACATATCTTACATTGTTTTTAATCGAGTAGACTTTATGTTGCATTTGTCGTTTGTTTTTAGTTAGAAATTTGCCAGGAGGAGCTCAACTGTCCTGATTGATATCATGCATTGAAGCTCTGTTTTTCTGTATTAATTCGTCTATTATTAGATTCCTATCTAGTTCTCGTACAGCACAAGAATAAGAAAGATCTATATGATTACGACTGTCCTATTGATAATATATTTAAATTAAATTTAAACTTCAATCGATATGTTTCTACTATTCGTAGTTGAGATGATTTAATGGGTAGCTTAACGGTAGAGCAGACAACCGGTTATTGGAAGATATAGGTTCGATTCCTATCCTATTTCATATGATTCTTATTTCTTAGTCTTTCGTACTAAGTTATGCATATCAAGTGGAGAAGTTTTATTTAATTTATATTATATATACACATATGTGGACACGTAAAATGATTATAGATGTTTCATTCGTAATCGGATCTTATTATGAGACCCTTTCTTATTCGAATTTTCACACTAAACACCCTCAAGATATGAACTTCGATTAATCATACTATAATTAAGAGAATATCTACAATAATAAATATTTATAATTAAGATTATGTCAAATAAAAAAAACTAATTATGCTCACTTGTTTCGTTTCTTTTTCTTGACATTTTGATGATAAGATTTATGTTTAAAATTCGATCATACAGGATATTTATCTCTCATCTATTATAACATTGAAAGAAAAAATGCTTATAGAAGCTTTGAGTATTTTCTATTGATTACCGTATGACGAGCCACTTCAGGAGATCTTGATACACATCTTCTAACTTCGGAGATTATTTCACAACTGTGTTCTCGTTCAGGATCATTTGTTTTTGATAAACAATTACTTTGTGGTTGTAAATATTTCTTTGAATCATTACTGCTCCATGTATTTTGTTTCGACTAGAATGAGAAAGGCAATTGAATTATCCCTTGATTTCCGTCAAAGAATATTTCCAATAACTTTTTTTCGTAAATATACGGCTCGATAGAGAATTCTGAGAACTATCTCACGGTACTCAAGAATAATCATTATGACAACGACTAAATGATTGTTTTAGAAAGAGCACGAAAAGTTGCATCCAACGAAACAATTTTCAACCGAGGTTAATGGCATAGAATGTAATATTCAAGGCATTTGCTGGGTATTAAATCATTTTTAGAAGGTGTAGGGTCATCCTTGAGAGTGCTGAGAAATAACCAATAAATTGTTTAGTGAATGCCTTGAATATGAATACATTAGTTTTCTATCGTCTTGGAATTCAAGATATTTATTGGAAGTCAATTTATTTTAGCTCCTATTTTCATTTTGTTTCAAGTTGATGTAAGACTAATATGTAGTAGATATATGATACAAACATAATTGTTGCATTAAATCTTTCTTTTTTTTTATTGTTTATCTTTTTTTCTAACAACAAAAGTGAGCATCTCTTGAACGTATTTATTTCGATGAATTCCTTGTAAAGTAGTAGTTTCCACTTGCCACATTCCATCGGTCGCTTCATCCCACATATGTGCGAAACTTTCGATGGAATGACACATTCTTTTTTCACTCGGATATCCTGGAGGACTAGGACGTTCCATTGCAACTGATGAACCAGCTTGTTGTCCAAAAATAGTACTCTTACATAGACGACTAAGACGACGACATACGTCCTTCTGTGTTTGTTGATCAAACAGATGAAGAAATAAACCGATATAAAGATAATCAGCTGGTTGAACTGTTTCTAGAAATTGAATATCAAATATATCACCTGTACTGAACACATTCTTCTCTTTCATTAGTTGTTCATCGTGAAACAATTGATAACCTTGTTCAATAAAGAAAGGATCAAGTTCGTAACCGCGTACTTGTTCAATAGATACACCATCATAAATAACTTGTCGAACATCTTGACCAAGACAACATCCAAAATCAATTATTGTTGCACCTTGATTTTTACATTTTTCAATAATTTCTCTATAGATAGGACTATGTCGAATTGAAAAATCAAGAAAACCCCATCGTCCAAGACATGGATATTTAAATTTATTCCATGCACGTTCTCGATTATAGATTAGATGATGACGTAATTCAGAGGGTGGAATACCAGCATAATTGGAAAAGAATGCTTCAGTATAAGAATTAATAGGTGGTTCCTCAATATAACGTACAGATGTTTCTTCTATGGTTTGTGCTGAAGACATTTCAAAAACAAAGGATTGATGCAAATATTTTGATAAGATTCACCTTAACGAATAAAAAGCACAACTTCAGTGTTTAAAAACACAATAGTACTTGAATAACGTTCTTTTCTCTCACATTTATCTATCTATACAAATACAAAGGAAAAAAGTAACTCGAACTATCTTGAGGGTTTACTTTACGATAAAAAAAGCTTCTCTTTTATTTTATTAATAATGTTTTCATTTATTCAATAATTTTGTCTTCGACATCGATATTTTGCTATCGATTCTTTGAATATCTTGGTATATAATTCTGACGGCAAAACAAATACAACAAAAATAGCGATTGGTGGTATAAATGAAATAAAATAGGCAGATAGATATAACCAAGGATTACTGGATGGATCAATACATCCTGGTACTAATCCAATAATTAAACGAGGAAAAGCTAATACAAGCAAAACAAGAGGACTGATTAGTAATTGTTTGTGTTCACTGATTTGATCGAGAATATGTTGTTTATAGGTTTGTTTTTTATCTGCTGCTGAACGTCGTCGTGCAGAACCAAAAATAATAAATAAAGCCGAACAAAGATTGACAACAAATGGTATAATGAGATGAAAAAATAGAGTGAATGTATTGTATCCTTGAAGAGAATGAGAATAGCGAGTGATACACAATGATTGATTTATTGTTTCATATTCAAGCGGTTCATTCATTTCTTTTGCATTCTTAATTCGCGGAATTGAATACTTGAATACTTCCTGTTGTATTGGTTCATGAATAATAGTACCAATGATTAAAATAGGTAAAATCAAAATTATCCATCGAGCCATACGTTGACTCATTTGTTGATTGAAATTGACGCCCTTGGATACATTAAATGTTCGTTCTATGGCCACACAAGCATTTAACCAACCATCCAAGTAGAGAAATAATTTTAGAGCAGGACCGAAGAACGAGCAATCCATGCGAATAATAAACGAACTCACTGGTGCATACATTTCAATGAGAAGAACCGACCAAAATTTGATTGTAAACATGCCGATTGTCAGAAGAGAAGTAATTGAAGATGCAAGAAGATATATTCCACAACCGATTTTTCTGGGTTCTTTGTTCAAAAAAGTAACTAAAGAGAAAATACCGTTGACGAGACCAACCACAAACATAATCATGGTAATACCAGCAGCCGCTTGCACCATTGTCGACTGTCTAATCAAGGATAGTCCCGGTTGAATCTGATTATGTAAAATATCATTGATAGTTAAACCGATACTTTTCTTACGAGAATCACATCCATCACCGACAACACAACTACTATGCTCTTTAACTAAACAGATTTAACAATACATATATCAACAATATACTGAAGAAATTTCGAAATACTCACCAATTCGATGAATAGTGACATTTTCAGGGCCATGAATGAACACTGTAAAATGACCTCGTCGATGTGGCTCCAATGTTGTTACTAACAGAATGTATATTACATTAGTATGCAATTCAGCTGCAATTCGAAATATATTATCGCATTCTGAATTACTCTCTGTAATTAAATTTCGACTCGAATCGAATGGATTAAAATCGTTTTCATAGATGTATCCATACAATCCAACACTATTGTTACTATCAAAGATATAAGAACCATGATGTGATACGCGGATTTCAATGGTTTCATAATGATAATTACCAGTTCCGCATACTCGTGAATAAACTGGAGTATCTTTCGTTAGCTCGGATGTATATGTCGATTGAACACCTTAATAATTACAATTCAAATAATCAAATTTATGTAGAAAAAATTCAAACTTACGAATGTGTTTGAAAATAATATTTTCAGAGCCGGAGACAATTATTGAGAAATGAGTTCTACGATTCTTTTCGCTTGGGCTTATAACTAGAATATAGGTGGTATTCGATGGTAAGAAAGTATGTATTCTAAACTGCTCATCATAGCAACCGTGTTTACTGAAGTGCAATAAGTTTTTCTTATGACTATATGGATTGAAATGTTGTTCGTATAGAAGACCATATAAAGAGAGACTGCTCATACTTGAGATGATATAATAACCTGACACAATTATGTTTATCTGTATAGCTTCATAGTAATAATCTGATGAACGACAATTATCGCGACCGTATCGCGAACTATTCGCAGTGAATTCTGACGAATATACTGTCTGAACAAGTTTTGAAGTACTATCTTAACATGGAAGAGAAAAAAAACATTTGATACTAGTGTTATTTTAGAACATACCAGTTCGCTTGATAGTAATGTTATGATGTCCTCTGATAATCACTGAGAATGGACCTTGAGCAAACTTTTCCATCATATGTGTTGTTACAATCAATATGTATGTTGTGTTTGATTGCAAATATTCCGTTATTTTAAAATTACCATTTTGACAACCGTCACTATTATAACTGACCGAAGTCTCCTCTGGATTGAATGAGGTAAAATAATCTTTATATAGATAACCGTAGCTGTCTAAATTGGTGATCGATGATAGAGTATAATAACCTGATTGAGTCACATTTATCTCTATGGCTTCGTAATAATATGCTAGTAATGCACAATTGTGATGATCATGTAATGGACTAGTATCATTTAAACTCGATGTATAATTCCATCTGATGATTGCGGGAATATCTATATGCTTCATAACAACGACATTGGGTCCGTTGACAACTATTGTATATTCATCTTGAGGATTTCGAAATTTTGATGTGACAACTACTATGAATGAAGTATTCATTTTTTGACGATCAACTCGAAATTGATAAGGTTCATCGCAGCTATTAATGATTTCTTTTGAGAGTAAGTTTCTACGTAAATCAAATATGGTGAAATTGTTTTCGTAAATATATCCATCTAAACTCGCAGTACTATTGATAAAGACAGTATAGTCTCCCCATCCGAATACATCAATTTGTACAGCTTCACAATAACAATCGATACTACAACCGGTAGATCCACATTTATGACTGTTTGCTGTCACTACTGATGAGAATATAGATCGAACTAATTGCGAACTATCTACAAAATTAAGAAATCCTAGGATGTTACATTTTATCTTCTGATTCTTAACTTACAGTTACGACTAAAATATATGCTAGATGGTCCAGTCGAAGTCACTGAAAACCATGATAAAATATTTGGAGACTTTGTTGAAACGGTTAAAAAGTATCTTTCATTATTCTTGAGATTGGCAGTAAATTTAACTTGATTAATGCCACAATCTCCATAATGACGTAAAATTGAACTTGCATCAGGGTTCATTGGATCGAAATAATTTTCGTAAAGATCAAAATGTATGTCCATAGTACTATTGATGAAAAATGTGTAATAACCTTCTTTGAATTCTTGCAATTGTACAGAGTCATAATAATACATATCAATACCACAGTCTTTGGAAAATGTTGGACTGTCTATCGTTAATTGAGATATGTATACCGATTCAATAAGAATTACAGGTTCTATTTATTGAAAAAGAAAATGATTTATGATTTTGAATCTATCCATTGAATTTAACAAACCGGATGTCGATGTTATATATCTAATTGTTGTACTTGTTGTTTCAACATTTGCTGAGTCTATTAAAAAAGTAAAACAAGTTTTAAAATAGAAGATATACGTTGACCACATGTCAATAGTACTGACCACATGTATTTTTTGATAACAAAGTTTTTTGAATGTATGTATTCTCTGGATCTATGGTATAGATGTTTCCAGAACTATCAAATACAAAATTTTGCGGTGCCGAAAATGACTCAGGAATCCCATCAGTAGGCTCATCACAGTATGCTATACACTGATAACCAATTGGTCCCAATCTGTATATAGAACCAATACTATACATTTGAATATAAATTTGATCGTTGGCATCAAGTACAATATTTTGTGGAAAAGAGTAGAAAGTGCCATCGTTCGGTATATGCACAATTGTTACTGCATTGATTTCGCCTGAAGGAAACCGCTGAATTCTTCCATTACCATAATCGACTACATACAAATCGAGATTAGTATTAACAAAGATTCCTCGAGGCTCGGCAAGCATATGTCTTTCAGATCCTTCGAAACCAACACCAGCAACGATTGTTAGCATATTTGTATCACTATGCAATGACTTTGTAACTACTTGATGATGATTTGGCATCGAACAATATAGAACATTATTGATACCAATAAAGATCGTAGAACATACATCACAGAACTTGGTAATGAATTCAGTCGTATTTGTAGTTTCTATCCATTTAGTTATTGTAGCATCTGCACGATTATGAATATAAATATCACCTCTTGATGAAACAAATAAAGACTCTGGTTCCTTCACACCACTTGAAAGTGTTCTTGATGGACTAGTGCTACCATCGGGCCATTTATAGACACGATCGTAGTAACGATCTGTTACATACAAAGTATCATTTCTATCAATAAAAACTACATATGGTCGAAAGTTTCTATAGGATCCATTTATAAATCTGACTGGATTAGGATTCCAAGTTGCACATGGTGATAGATTCGGTCGATTATATCCTATGTCTATAGAAAAATCAATTGTCCAATAGTTCATAGAAGTTTGATATTTTTCACATTAAATATACCTGTAGTATGTACAAATCGAAAAATAACCACTAAAACATGAAGCACAAGCTTACTGTTGTTGACACTCATATTATTTAAAATGAAATAAAGATGACTATGATTAGACATGAGAAATGACAAATCATTATAGATCTATGTTGATTTTGTGCTTTGTCAATTATAGAACGTGATACATTCCCTCTGTTAGCCGACAATCGGATGTTGATGAAAATAATATTCTGAAGAATAAAGAACTTGATGTATTCATATCAACCCAATAGAATCAATGAATCTTGAAAGTAAAAATAAATAAATGTATATTAGCATGAATCAATATCAAGAGGTTAGTCTAAGAAGACGAAGTAATTCTGGAATAAAAAATAAGTTTTTAAAAGACTGATTCGCATATTCAACACCCACTAGAAGAAAAACAAATTTCTTTTGAATTAGTTTATAGATTATTACGTTCATGATAACTTACTTTCAATGACCATTACATTTATATATGAAGAATCAGTATTATATTATTCGTAGAGAAGAGACCTCTAGTGAAAGGGATATTGACTCGTCAATTTTCATTGTTAATCAATAACTCACTACTAAACTCAACCATTTTATTCGATTTTGTATTGTGATTATGTCGACCGATGATTTGTTGAGATATATTCTGCGATTCTCGGTTTTACACTCTCGCTGTCTCTCAATTATTTTTCGTATTTTAGTCGTTTGATGGCAGTCATTGGTATATTCGATGTAATAATTTCTTTCGTGTGTCTTTTCATGGATGAATGTCCTCTTATTTATTGTTGGGCATTTGTCTGGGGTCTTGCCACGGCAGCAATGCGTCCACTTGCTGGTGAATCGGTCTTTGGTCTTATTGAACGTACAGGAAACTTTTGTCCAGCACTTGCCTTACTTTGGCTCAGTACAGGTCATCAATTTGGTTACTATTTAGTTGTTTCGACAATTATGCTAGTTGTTCTTGCCATTTCCGGATTTATTTTCCGAGTAACGGGAATGCTGAACGATTAACATTTGAAATACAATACTACAAAATTTTTTTCTTAGGCTATAGGTTTATTTGAAAGCTTGAAGGAAAATAAAATGTAAAGAAAAGATGAAGTGTATGGTTAACAATCATCTGTTTTAAAATGTTAGAGAGTCAGATCGTTCAGTATCGTTGATATTGTTGTACGCGAAGATTTTGATAGTCTGAAACGTACAAATTCAATTGAGCATCAATAGCTATTGAAACGGGTAGATAAAGTCCAGTGTCAGAGGTACTCGCTATTCCTGTGCCAGCGATCGTTGTGCCATTGAAGTGACCAGCCAAAAAGAATTGTATACGATTATTGTATCCATCGGCTACATATACATTGCCTGTCGAATCGAGCACAACATCTTGAGGTTGATTGAGTAGTGTTGATGTGCTGCCAGGTATTCCACTGTTGCTACCAGCAACGAGAGTCCAAGACGAAGCACCAATTACCCAACGAAGAATATTGTGACCGACAGAATTTGCAATGAAAAGACTATTTGACGATAAATCGAAATGCAGTCCAATTGGAAAGTTTAATTGAGTGTTTGCAGATCCTTGTCCATTGCCACCTGCAACTACAGTACCCGATGAAGCACCGAATAAATATCTCATTACACGATGATTGTAATAGTCCGCTATGTAAAGAGTATTCGAACTGGCATCACGAGTAATACCACGCGGATTCCACAGTTCGTTGTTTGCTGAACCGGCGGTGCCTACAAATGTTGAAATTGGGTTGTTGAAGATAGTCTATTCTCACTAGCTGAACTATTTTCCTTACCGGTACCAGCTACTAGCGTGCCAACTGTTGCATTAACATTCCAACGTACAACACGATGATTGTAAGTATCTACGACGTAGACGTTACCACCATTTGTATCCACGGCGACATCGTTCGGTGTAGACAAGAAGTTTAATGCTGTTCCTGTAGCTCCATTCGATTGTCCTGCCACTGTAGTACCTGACGATGCGCCAAACAACCAACTTTGAACTCGATGACTGCCTGAATCAGCAATATAAAGCGTATTGGATGCATCTAACACTATACCACAAGGATACGTAAGAAGATTTGGGGATATTCCTGCAATAACTCCAACACCAGCAACTGTTTTCCCCGTAGAATTCCATTGATATTGCATATTACCAGATGAAACTGTTGAACTACTCGAGGTCATTGTCATTGTCGTTGATGCTATCATAAATACGAAACAATGTGAATATCATTCTTTTAAAAGCTGATTTTATGTTTTTTCACAGTTGACGAATAGAAATTTGCAAAGTTAACCCATCTCATCTCCCTGAGCCTCGATCACTGATTGAACTCACTTATATCATTTTGTGATGAACATAAGTTGGTCAGATATAGCGGCAAACATACTGCTTGTGGTATACAACATGAATTCACAACACATATAGACATGTTCGATGAACATTCACCAGTAATATTGTTACATGGTTCGAAAAGAGAACACAAGCTGCCAGGTGCACAATAACTTCGATTGTTGACCGTGCGATAATCAAAACAAGGCATCAAGGATAAACGACAATCACTGGTATTTCTACTCGAATTCTGATTACAAAATGACAGAAAACAATTGGATGATGACCGCCATGCAGAATGAGACGAAGGGGAATCCGTGATCGTTATCGTCAAGTTATTCTCAGAGCAAGTCAAAGCAGGTGTTTGTGTTGTTTGACCTATCAAACGTTCATTTCAACTATAAAATAGAACACGTTAAAAAGCATTTGCAAACCTGTGATAACAACGATGAGAGTGACTAAAGACAAAATTCTTATCAACCACATTGTGTGTATTTGATCAAAAATAGTTGAATGCATAGATTATGGTTTGTTTTTTTCGTTTTTATATGTGATGAATATTATTATTTTCGAAAAGGCTATTGCAAATCATCGCTTCCAACACTCCGTGAAGCACATTGAGGTCTTCTGTTTATGAAAGAATAGGTAAAAGAAAGCGATAATGTCGTCGTTCTAAAACGCTTGCAATATATATTTTTTCTTTGCTGTTTATTCTGACCTTCTCTTTATTAGTAGAAAATATAAATAAATGTATGAATAAACACACACAGATTCATGTTTTCATGTATTTGTGTAGATAGTTCATAGTCTCTTGAACGTGAAAATATTGTGAAGATGAATCTTTGCCGAATTTGCAATGAAGAAAAGTTACTTCGACGACAATCAACATGGCCATCAACGAGATGTCAAGATGCATGTCTAGTTGTGCGGCTACATTCGATGTTGGATCACCTAAGAAGCAAATAAAGGGTCGATTTAACGGTAATAGTTATCGATCTTTATCTATTTACCATGTATACTGATTGGTACTATAGTTGTAGTGGGTGTCTCTAGAATAAAAATATTACCATATAGTTACTTGTATGTCAGTAATGCGTCCTTTCAACAAATTGTTCATATTACTATCAAATCGATATGATGATTATTATTATCATTGAGATAGAAACAAGAGTAGAACTTGCCATGGTAGTTATCATGAAAGTTGTGTTAGTGCTCATTTGACATCTAATCAATGCAACATGTATTAGAATCCAAAGAAGAGCAGATATCAAATTCTGGCTTCTACTCATTATCCACACATAGAATGACGCCATGTAGAGAATTAATGTAACGATTCAAGTTTTTTCGTTGTACAAATTTGTGTGAAATGTTTTCCTTTAGCAAGAAATAAGATTGACAGTTATAGTGATGCATTTTTTCTCTTTGCTCTTTGGCTTTTTTCGTCGTCTAAGTGTTTATATTTTTCTTCAGTAATAATATTTATCGCACCAATAACACAGTTAAAAGTTGACAAGAAAAGACGAAAGAACAAATCTAATGAAGAAGAGAAACGGAAAATGAAGGTCTTCTCACTCAATAGCCAAGTTGATCCTTGATAAAACTATACAGTCTTTTCATTTTCAAATAAATGACGACCTCTATAGTTCGAACAGTACTAAAGGATAACTCTGAATTAATTAAAATCCTAGGAACTAGTCATGCAAATATCTTTCCAGCAGTAATATTTATCTGTCGAAGGACCTTAAATTAAAAATAAAACTGGTTATCACGGAACTTATTATAAACTGAACAAATCAAGCAAAACAGTGTATTTACAAAATATCAGGAAAAAATATCGCATACTGGTGGAGAAAAGTTTATTTTTATTTTTTGCCGCCGCTGCATTTTTTCGCTACACACATGGATGATTAGCTGCCAATTCTATGGCATGTTATATAAAAACTCG
>Ga0209960_1001940_pt1 | contig 23309 bp, 21 predicted proteins | sample ThiBiot_500_plan_2_FD_183947 | JGI IMG/M metagenome (GOLD analysis project Ga0209960, IMG submission 183947) | Wastewater bioreactor microbial communities from Cape Town, South Africa - Thiocy_expt_500_plan (SPAdes) | ecosystem: Engineered > Bioreactor > Thiocyanate-remediating >...
ACAGAACACACATTCCAAATGACTTGAAACTCATTCTTTGGTTTAAAAACTCCATCGTCCTCTCTTTGACTTCGTCTTTCTTTTCTTTCTTTGGTCCTCTTTCTTCTCTTGCTCTTTTTTCTCTTGGCTCTTTCTTGTTCTTGTGCTTTTTCTTTGCCTTTTCCTTTGTTTCCCTGAATCCTTTCTAGTTCTCTCTCTATAAACTTTTCCCAATAAAAAAAAATACATTTTCACTTTTATTATTTAGTAAATATCATTTAACTTTTTAAGAATCTGAATTTCAGAAGAAAAAAAAAAATCAAGTTGGTTGAGAGTTCTCTCTTGTTTTACTTATCAAAATTATTTTCACAAAAAAAAAAAAATAATGAAACTAAAAAAAATGATAAAGTGATTTAGTCCGTTGCTCCAGCACTTGCAATCAAATTTTCTCGATCTCTTCTTTGTCTCTCCTTTTCTATCTCTTCAAATCCTCCTGTTTTTTTAAATTTCTTTTGACCAACAAATCCTATTTTGCATTTATTTTGATGAGAAACAGAAAGAAAGAGAGAAAAAGAGAGAAAAAAATTATGAACCTTTTAATTCTTGCTCAAAATCATTTTCAGGTTTCATTGCCTTTTCAATTTGTCTACTTTTTTCTGCAGCTTCCATTGCTTTTAATCTTCTTTCTGAGCTTATCTATTATCATAAATTCATTAAGTAAAGAAAAACTAAAAGTGATTTTTTTTCGTTGCAAAAATAATAGTAATAAATTCTCACTTCTTGTGATCTAATCTCCACTAATAATCCATCTTTTGAAAATTCAGATTCATCCATTGGTAAAGGAACGACAAATTCTTTCTTCATTGAATTTGTTTTTTTCAATTCCTCAACAATAGTTTCAATATCTTCAAGTCCTTCAAGTAATTCCGTTAATTCATCATCAAAATCTTCACAACGTTTTTCTTCTTCCTTAAAAAATGTTTGTTCTTGAAGAACAGTTGATAATTCTCTTTCCCAAGTTTTTTTCCATTGTTGTTTTTTCTAATCAAAGTTTTTTGAAATGATGTCAACGAATGTTTCTCAAAAAAAAAAAAAAAAAATCAAAGAATTAAACCTCTTTTTGAAATAAATCCAAAACTTGATCTAAACTAGTTTGTAATTCATTCGCATTTTGTTCAATAAAGGAAATAGTTGCAGGAGAAGGTTTGCATTTTCTTTTTAAAATATCTTTTTTTGTTTCTTCTAATAATTCTTTAAGTTCGTGAATTCGAGTTGGAAATGTTGAAGTTACATTTTGAATTAATGCTTTTTCTTGATTTAAACTATTTGATTCATTTTTGTTTTTTGTTTTTTGTTTTTTGAATAAATTAAATAAATAAATAAATCAAATAAATCAAATAAATTTCACCTTGCTCTTCCTTGATCTACTTGATCTGCTTGAGCTACTTGAGAACTCAATAAACTTTCTCGGGTTTTTAATATCTTTTCAACTTCTTGAATAGTTTTTAATTGTTCTAATGTGGATGTTACATAAAGTTGCTAATTTCAATTTATTTATGCAATGATTTCTTTTTCTTCTTTTTTTTTAGTTTGAAAAAAAAAACCTTAATTGCCATTAATTCTTTTTTTAATCCGACCAAAGCAGATCTTTGAACTTCAGTTTTATCTTGAATAAATTTCTTTCTTTTTTGATTTAACTCTTCCTATTTTTAATTATTTTCAATGAAATCGAATTTTCAGAGACAAAAAAAAAAGAATCATGAATGAATGAAACCTGTTTTGCAGTAATTTGAGCAAGAGCTTTTTCAAATTCAGCATTTGCTTTTGAAGATTTTGATCCTAATACAGCATCTTTTAAGCTTTCCATTTCTTTTAACAATTTGGATATATTTGTTGGTTTACTACTGAGAGCTTGATCAAATCGAGGGTCATCTGAATCATCTGATTTTTTTTTTTGTTTTTTCTGAAATCAAAAGAAAAGAAGGGAAAAAAAAGAAAAAAACCTTCAAATTGAAGTTTGATAATAGATTTTTCTTCAATTGAATAAGGTTTTTCAAATTCATAAAAAACTTCTGAATCAGGATCTTTAATGTAAATAGGTGGAAACTCTCCCTTCAATTTAAATTTAAATTTGGTTGCAAATAATCTGTATTTATTTTTATTTTTATTTATTATTTTTTAAGAAATTTGAAGATTTAATTGAAAAAAGAGAAGAAAAAATAAAATAAAATAAATCAATGAAAGGAAAGGAAACTCTTTAAGAGCTGGAATAATTGGAGGATGAGCTTTAAAGGCAACTTTTTTGACATCTTTTCCCATTTGAATGAATAATTTTTTAACATTTGCTTCTTCTTCTGGTTCATCTTTTTTTTTTTTTTTTTTCCAAATATTTTCAATTTTTCTTTTCGAAATAAAATAAAATAAAATAAAATAAAAACAATTTTCTTCTTGGATCTCTTGTTGTTGATATGTACTCATTGGTCTTTGAAGACGACTATTTCTCTTCAAAAAATAACAAGTAAATAATAAATAACAAATTAAAAGATTGAAACATCAAAAGATAAAGAAATATCAAGAGAATATACCCTTGCAACATTAGAAGCATTTTCATCCTATTAAATATAATCATGAAGGAACTAAATAAAAAAAATTAAAAAGAAATAATTACACTCAATGAGGCCAAGACGAATGTTAATTGTTTCTCAAGTTTCCCAGGTTTTTGTCCTGTTTCATCTCCACTTCCTTCCTCAGCTTCACCTTTATGGAATTAATTTAGACCAAATTTTAATGGAACAAAATTAAAACAAATAAAATGAAATGAACCTTCAGCTTTACGTTTCTTTTTCTTCTCAATTCTAGAATTTGTTCTATCTTTTGTGACATTCTCCTCTGTGGGAGTCTCAGGAATCTCTTCTAAGTCCATTATCTAAATTACATTATTGAATTCGAATCAGAGGTTGAGTCGAATGTTTACAAGAAAAATAAGCATAATTAATTTTTTTTTTTTTCAAAAAAGCTAATTTTTGATATCTCATATAAGTTTAAATTTAAAGAATTAAAGAATAGTAATTTGAGAATTATAGTTTGTTCAAGTTTGAGTTCATGTTAGATCTTTTTATAACTCAAACATATTTGAATGGCTTTTGAAAATTGAATTTTTACAATTCATTCATTCATTCATAATTCCAAAAGTAAACTCTTTGATAGATTGACTTATAAAAATTACAAAATTTTATATTCATTCATTAATGAGGAGTGAATTAGAATTGGTAAAGTTAAAGAGTTTCAAGTTAAAGAGAGTCACAATCAGTCAAATTGCTTTTGTGTAAAATGAGTCAAATTTTTCACTCTCATTTTCCAACCCAAACCAACTCATCTCTCCCTGCATAACTATTTTTTATCCAAAACCAAATAGGTTCTAGTTTGAGTTATCAAGGTCAAGTTAGAGTTAGACTAAGAGAATCAGAGGTAGAACTGGAGTTAAAGAGAGAGAGAGGTGCAAGTTGGAAAGGAGGAAGGGATTCAAAAATAGAATTAATAAAACAACAGTTCAAAAATGACACAAGTTGATTAGAAAGTAGTAAGTGTATTGTTACCTTTTTGAAATTGGAATTTTACTTTGAAAAAAATGTGAAAAAAAAATTTAAAAATAAAATTTTTCGATTTTCTTGGGATTACTTCAGTTTATGGATAGATAAATGTTATAACTCTCTCTTGAATCAATCATTTATAACACAACACAATAAGTTAAATGATGATCTTTTAGTTTGAGTTTAGTTTGAAAAAAAAAGTTGAGATTATGAAATCCTTTTCTGAAACTGTTTTTTTGAGTTCAATTAAAATTAATTTGGAGTGGAAATCTGTGATTCCTTGGAATTCATTTTTAATGAAACTGAGATCTCAATAATTTTATAATAGAAAGGTTTATAACTTTGAAGAGTCCCATTGATGAAATTTAAAGTTATAAAATATTCGAACTTCAAGAACTTATTAATTTCAAATTTTATGATATTTCTTGAGAACTTTGTTAAATGAGTTTGAGATCCCAAAAAAAAAAAATTTTTTTTCTTTCTCCTTTTTTGAAATCATTCTATCTTCCAACTATTTATTTGATTCCAAAAATTTTTAGGGTAAAATTTGAATAGCAAAATGTTATTTTATTTGAATTTATGTTGATATTATAAACATTAATTAATGAAAGGATTGGTTCTTATTCTTCTCCTTCTGAATCATCAAAAACATTATTTGACCAAGGTTCAAATGTCTCAATTTCTTCTTGGATCATTACTAATTAATTGATAATTTAGTTTTCAAATTTTTTTTAAGAAAAAAAAAAAATATCAACCTTTAATATCTTCGATTGAGTGATGAGCCTTTTCATTTGCTTCAAATGCCCATTTTAAAGTTGAACTCGCAACAGGCTTTTTTTTTTTTTTTAAAAAAAAAAGAGATTATTATTTCCTGATAACAATAACAATAATAATTAATTGATACCTCATCATCTTCATCATGATAAGCTTCTAAAAAGGGGTGTTTAAGTGCATCATTTACAGTTATTCTTTGTTTAGGATCTAATGTTAACATCTTCGAAAGTAAATCAATAGCTAATGAAGAATTAAATTTGAAAAAAAAAATCAAAAATATTAGTATTACACACACAAAAAAAAAAAAAGAAGAAAACCTAAAGGGTCATGTCCAGTAAAAATTTCAGAAAATGGTACAGGAGTTCGTTTGTGAAGAGATGAAACAAATTTTTTTGCCTTTAATATTTGAGAAATTTGTTATTTTTCTTTCAAGAAAAAAAGAAAAGAAAAGGACTTACATTTTCACTTGTGATTTGGGTGAAAACAGATGGTGGTGGTGTTCCAAGAATATCAATGATCAATTTAAGTTGACTCATTTCTATTTCAATTATTTATTTTATTTTGTATTGTATTCTATTTGTGATTTTTTTTTTTTGTAGATCGAATAGAATTACCATCTCTTCCTGGAAAAAGTGGTTTTCCTAACAACATTTCTGCAAAAATACAACCAACTCCCCACATATCAACTTTTATTTATTCATTTATTTATTTATTTTCTTTTTTTTTTTTTTCAAAGAAGAAAAAGAAGAAAGAAGAAAAAGAAGAAAAAAACAAAAACAAACTTGCAAAATCATATCGCTCCATAAGAAGGATGACTTCAGGAGCTCGATAATATCGAGTTGTAATATATGGGGTATTTGTTAAAGGTATCTCAGGGTCATATAATCTAGCTGAACCAAAATCGCAAAGTTTTAAGTCTAAAGTATCTTGATTAATAAGAATATTAGACGGTTTCAAATCTCGATGAAAAACTCCAGCTGAATGTGTATACTAACATTTTATTTTTATTTCATCATTATTATTATATTTATTTTTTTTAAAAAAAAGAAAAATTGACCTTTAAAGCACGAAGTATTTGATAAACAAAATATCCGATATGAGATATACTTAATTGATTACTCTCAATAACTTTGTGGAGATCATGAGAACAAAATTCTGTAACTAAATAAAGATCTTGAGATGGGGAAAGGTAAACATCACATAAATTTATAATCTAATGTTTTTTTTTAAAAAAAAGATATATTAAAACTTGATATAGATATACAAAACTTTCATAGAAATTTATGAAATAGAATACATTATCATGGGCCAAGTGACGAAGTAGAATGAATTCTCTAAATACTCTTTTTGCTTGAATTATTGAAGAGAAAGGCTCTTTGATTTTCTTGATTGCAACAGTTTTATTTTTTGGTACATATAAAGCAGAACTAATATATAATATAATAATGATATTAAGTCAAAATTAAATTTATAACAATTCAATAAAATAAAATCAATAAGTTAATAAAATCTTTACCAAACTAGCCCAAATCCTCCAACACCTATACCTTTAACATTTTGATATGTATCAGGTGCAAGAAATATACTCCCAATCACTTCATTTGATTGAAAATTCAATTTTTCTATGATATTTTATATTTATTATAAATGAGTTGAAGTTATTACAATAATAAGAATAATAAATAAATAAAAGAAATTACTTGTTGGTTCCTTCATTGAAGAACTTCTCTCACTTCTAACTTCTATGTTCCTGTGATAGTTATACAATTACTTTCCTATTTGAATTTTATAAATTGAATTATTATGAACAATTATTCATATTTCAAACAACTTTTGAATAAAGTTGAGTTTGCAATTATAATTTTTGTTAAAACTCAAGAGCAACTCTAACTCGAACCAATTCAATTTAAAACTTTGAAGAGTTATAGTTTCGTATAATATTCTTTGAAAGTTGTAATGAGAAATGAATTGAATGAGTTGTTGAGTTAGTTAATTAATTCATTGAGGTTAATGTTGGAGAGGAGAGCGGAAAGGTCAAAGCCTTTTTTGAAATCAAAATAAAGATAATGATAGCACAATAAAATGAATAACACTATCATTAGATTCAAAAGAAACTTAAATTTGAAGTTATTCAATAGAATCATTCAAAAGAAACTTAAATTTTAAGTTTTCTTCAAAAAGCAATCTTATAATCAATAGTAAAATGGTTTCAAAAAATATATATCAAAATCTTCTAAGTAAACGACTTAATAAAATGCATCATTTTGATTACAAGTATAACTATTAACTAGAAATCATGAAATATTAGAATTGATCCCTATGATCTTCTACTTCTATTGCAAATTGATTTTCTTAAATGACACGAAATGGATTATCTATTCCATTTGAATTAATAATTAATTCTCAGAGTTTTGATGTCTTCCAAATTTCTTGAATTTATCTTGAAATCATACAATTCTTTGATTGTTGCAAACAAATTATCACATTATTTAGGACTATCTATAGAAAAATTCAGAAATCAGAGTGTTAATATTGAAATCTTTTGAGATTGGAATAAGAATTAAAAAAAATCATTTTTCCATTTTCTATTTAATTAAACTTGCCATTTCTTAAAGAAATCATTTCCTTTATCATCAACAATAATAAAAGCTGGGAAATCTTCAACATCAATCTTCCAAACTGCTTCCATTCCTAACTCAGGGTATTCTAAAACTTCAACTTTTTTAATGCAATTTTGAGCTAAGATTGCTGCTGGACCTCCAATTGAACCTAAATAGAATCCACCATATTTTTTACATGCATTAGTGACTTGAGTACTTCTATTTCCTTTTGCTAAAGTTACAAAGGAACCTCCTTCTTTCATGAATGGGTCTAAATAAGAGTCCATTCTTCCTGCTGTTGTAGGTCCAAATGAACCAGATGCATATCCTTCTGGAGTCTTTGCTGGTCCAGCATAATATACAACATGATCTTTAATATATTGAGGAACACCTTGACCTGATGCAATTCTTTCTTGAATTTTAGCATGTGCAATATCTCTTGCTACAACCATTGATCCAGTCAATGAAAGTCTAGTACGAATAGGATAAGAAGAAAGCTGTTGACGAATTTGTGTCATTGGTTGATTTAAATTCACTTTCACAACTTCACCTAATCAATTTATTTATTTTAATTGAAATAAATTCAGGAATAAAAAAAGAAATCAATCAAAATAATCAAAATTAAATTAAATAAAATAAAATATAATAAAATATAAAATAATAAAAAATATAAAAAATATAAAAAAAACCTGAAAGATCTTTTTCTGAAACTTCAGGTAAATATTTTGAAGGATCTGTTTCAAGTTTTTCTAAGAAAATTCCATCTTTTGTAATTTTTCCAAGAGCTTGTCTATCAGCAGAACATGAAACTCCTAATCCAATTGGACATGATGCACCATGTCTTGGAAGACGAATAACTCTAACATCATGACAAAAATATTTTCCTCCAAATTGTGCTCCAATTCCCATATTTTGAGTGAGTTTATGAATTTTATCTTCCCATTCAAGATCTCTAAAAGCTTTTCCATGTTCACCACCTTGAGTTGGAAGATCATCAAGATATCTAGTAGATGCTAATTTGACAGTTTTAAGAGTCATTTCAGCTGAAAGTCCTCCAATAACAATAGCTAAATGATAAGGAGGACAAGCTGAAGTTCCAAGAGTTTTAATCTTTTCATCCAAGAATTTCAATAATGAATCTGGATTGAGAACAGCTTTAGTTTGTTGAAATAAAAATGTTTTATTTGCTGATCCTCCACCTTTTGCCATAAACATAAAGTGATACTCATCCGTATTTGTAGAATAAATCTCAATTTGAGCAGGTAAATTAGTCATTGTATTCTTTTCACCAAACATATTCAATGGTGATACATGAGAATATCTCAAATTTGATGTTGTATAAGTATCATAAACTCCTCTAGAAATATGTTCTTCATCACCTCCATCTGTCCAAACATATTGTCCCTTCTTCCCCATCACGATTGCAGTTCCAGTATCTTGACATCCAGGTAGAATCATCCCAGCTGCAATATTCGCATTTTTAAGTAGCTCCAAAGCAACAAATCGATCATTTGCTGATGCTTCAGGGTCCTTTAAAATCTTTGAAAGCTGTTCAAGATGTGATGGACGAAGCAAGTGAGCAATATCTCTCATTGCAGTAGCAGTAAGTAATCTCAATCCTTCCCCAGAGACTTTAAGTACAGACTTTGAACCAACTTGTTCAATGCTCACATGGTCCTTAGTTAATAAGCGGAACTCGCCTGCTCCCTTCTTCCCTTTCCCTTCATCAATAACACTTTGATAGACAAAGTTACTAGCATAACGTTGTGTTGTTGAAGTAAGAGTAAGTTGTGAGAACTTGAGTTGTCTTGAGAAAGTTAGTGCTCGAAACATTAATGTTGGTTATTGTTTGACTTTTTAATTATTGATTTTTTTTCTAATCGGACCCAGTTTTTTTCCCTTTTTGATAGATTTAGTCTCAAGTTTGATGAAATTAATGGTTCCATTATTTGTTCAATTCCCCCAAAAATCAACAATGAATCGATTGAAGGATAGATAGATAGAACTTCTTTTGAGATATTTGAATAATTTATGATTTTGAATTCATAATTACAAGTTAATCAGGGATTAGAAGAGATACTAATCTTCATTCTTTTCTTTTTCCTATTTTTCTCTAATTCAAAGTCAATTAAGAATCAAAAGAAAATTAAAGAACTATTAATCAACTTAATTTATTTTATTCTTTTGAGTAAAATTCAAAAACAAGAAAAGGAAAGAAATAGGAAAATACATAGATTTCTAAATTACAAAGGTATTTTTGGTACAAGTTCAGATAGGGAAGTTTCAATCTCGGGAACAAGAGAAGAAATGGAAGGTCTTTGAGATGGATCATCTTCCCAACACATTTGAGCAATCTTGAATAATCTCTTTTCAATTAGTGATAATTCTATTCCTTCATTGATTTCTAATCTCTTTCCTGACCTATTGGATTTTTAAAATCAGTTTTTCAAAATCACTATTAGAAAAAGAAGAAATAGAAATAGAAACCTAATTAATTGTTCAATTTGATTATAATCCAAACTATTCCAAGGAATTTGTCGAGTAATAATTTCCCAAAGAACAACTCCAAATGCAAAAATATCTCCTTTTTGATAGCCTTGAATTTCTTCATTTGAAAAACCTTCATCATTTTGTTTTTTATTCAAATTTACTTTCTTGTTGAATGCTTCAGGTGGTGCATATTGAATTGATAATCCTATTTCATTTATTTATTTACTTCATTAAAAAAATAGGAAAAGAGGAAAAAAAAAAAAGGGAAAAGAACCATTTAAAAAATGATCAGTATCTCTTCCAACTCTTGATTGACTCATAATTGCTAATCCAAAATCACAAATTACTGCTCGAATATCCTCTTCTTTTTCTGTCATACCTCTCTCAATTAATATCTATTTGAATTTGAATTTTATTATTTTATTTTGATTAGTTGAAAAAAAAAAAAAAAACATTTTGAGATTTGATATCACGATGGGTGGCTGACATTTGGTGAATAGATCGAAGTCCTTTTGCAATATGAAGCGCCAATGTTAATTTTCTTATTACTCCGAATTCTAAGAATGATTATTTTAATTAAAAAGAAAGAAAGGAAAAGAAATTTTCAGAACCTTCTGAAGGATCATGTAGTAAACTGAATAAATCTCTTTCATATAATTTTGTGATTAAACATTTTGGATCGTCACAATATCCAATCATTTTAATGATATTTGGTTCAAAGTTCAATGCCCTAAAGTTTTTTTGTTTTATGATTGGTACTTTTTTAAAAAAAAAATCACTACCAATTAATTGCAATCTCATCTTGAAAGTGTCGAAGGGATACTTCTCTACTTTGTCCTGGAAGATCTAAGTGAGATTATTTAAGTATTTTTTTTTATCAAAACGAAAAAGTGAAATTAAAAACCTTTAATATATTTAACAACCACATACTTTTCATGAAATTTACGAAGAACATCAAGATCAACAACTTCAGCAGCATATAAATCTCCAGCCCCTCCTTTTCCAATAACTTTTCCAATAATTAAACTTTCATTCAAATTTAGTTTTAAGAATCCTGGAATCGAAATATCTAATTTCATTGATTTTTTTGGTAATCATTAACCCACTTTTACTTGAAAGGAAAAAAAGGGAAACAAACCTATTTGAGTATTCATTGCAGTCACATCTCCAGGAATGTTCACAAAAAGTGAGTCTTTGGAAACTATTGATTTTATTATTATAATAATTATTATGATTATTTTCTTCGTGATTTTGAAACTCACCAAGTCTTGAAGCGAATCTATCTTTATTACTTGAAAAAAGATCTTGATTTTTTGGAGTCTTTTTTTTAAAAAAAAAAATATTTTGTCAAGTTTTATTTTTTAAAAAAAAAGAAAAAGGCAATTTACCATTTCGTTTTCTTTAACTTCATCCTTTTGTTTCTTTTTTTGTCTTTTGACGAAAAAGAAAACAAGAATTGCCAATGCAATAAGAAATAAAAATAAAAATGTTAATCCAACTCCAAGTCCAACTAGTTAGTTTTATTTAATTTTTATCATAAAAAAAGAAAGTTTTGTCAAAAAGGAATACCTCGGTTCTGAGTTTGCATTTGTGTTTCTATTATTTTTGAAAAAATGAAATGAAATGAAACGAGAAAAAATCTACAAAAGAATAAAGAAAAAAAGAAAATACGAGAACAAATGTCATTATTTGAAGTAAATCCATCAGGACATTGATTAACGCATTCTCCTCCAAATTGTGAATAATCTGATACACATGTTGTACAACTTGTTGCTAAAAATATGTTATTGAAACGAATTGAGGAGAAAGAAAGAAAGAAAAATTTACGAGAAGTACAAGTCAAACATGTTTCAGGACAAGAATCACAACTATGAGAATTATCATTTTGATAAAAGCCGATTGAACATTGATCAGTACATCTTCCATGCTCGAAATATAAAGTTGAACTACAACTTAAACAATCATTTTCTCCCCCTCCTGAACAAGTCACACAACTTGAATCACATTCTATGATTATATTTTGGTTTGTTTATTCCGATGTTTAATATTTAGATGGATTTTTTTTTCAAAAAAAAAAAAACCTTGACAAGAATTGGTTTGATTAACAATAAAGTAATTTGAAGGACAAGAATCAACACAAATGTCATTTAATAATACTTTTGGTAGATGGCATGATAAACAATTATCTGATAACGGTCCATAACATGTTGAACAATTTGAATTACATCCTATTCATTTATTTTATTTTATTTAAAGAATCATTTCCAAAAAGAAAGAAGAAAAGAAAAGAAAACCATAACAAGTTCCATTTTCAGGATATCCACTTAAAATGCAATGATCATTTGAAATACAAGTTGTATCATTCCTTAAAAAAGATTCAACACATGCTAAACAATTTGTACTTTCATTTTCACAATCTAAACATGGAAAGCTGCAAGCTATTATTATATATTCTTCCTATTACTTTCAAATAGAGTTAAGAAATAAAAAATAGAAAAATACGTTGACATTGACTTCCAGATTTGAAATAACCGAAAGGACAATCATCTAAACATTCACCATTAAATAAATATTTTGAACCAGGACACGTCACACAATTTGTTGATAATGGACCATTACATTTTTGACACGATTCATTGCATGCTATTTGGTTTTTTTTATTGTTGATCTAATCTTCTGAAAAAAAAGGGAAAAAAAATTAATGAAAAATACATAGACAGAAAGTCTCATCTTTGTAACCAAAATTAGAACATTCTAAAGTCGAAACACAAGACGTTGAATTCAATAATAATGGGAAATTGCAAGATGAACATTCATTTTCATGAATTCCGAAACATTCCAAACATTTACTATTACATGCTATTGATTTGGTTTAATTTCATGTTTATTTTTTTTATGAAAAAAAACAAAGGGTATTACGTTGACACGTATTTGAAGTAGAATTTGAATAATAACCAGAAGAACAAGCATTTAAACAATGACCATTCAATAAAAAGGTTCCACTTGGACATGAAAGACATTGATTTCCATTTGGTCCATAACATCTTAAACAGGTTGAATTACATCCTTATTTGATTTTGTTTGTTTATTTCTTTATTTGAAATAAATAAAAAAGAAGAAGAAGGAAAAGAAAAAGAAAAAGAAAAGAAAAGAAAAGAAGAATGAAAGAAGAAGAGAAACCTTGACAATCTCGATTTGAATCAATAAAACCATTTTGAGTACAATTGCTTTCTGAAATACAAGTTGTTCCATTTCGAATAGTTGGTGAAATACATGTCAAACATTCTCCATTTTCTGGCCCAAAACATGTCGAACAAGGATATTGACAACCTAATTTATTTTGTCGATCACATAATATGATATATATAAAAATACCTTGACAAATCTGATTTTCATCAGGATAATTCCCATGAGAACAATTTGTTAAGCACGATCCTGCATCTAATACTTTTCCAATTGGACATGATAAACATTGATTATCATTTCCTCCATAACATGTTAAACAACTATTTGGGCATACTATTTTTTCAAAAAAAAAAAAAAAAAAAAAAAAACAAGAATTAAAAAGAAAAATCATATCATGTTGTCATTTGGAGGAAAAAAATATGATGAAAAATGAAAAAAGAAGAATAAAAAAGCATACGAGTACAACTGCTTGTGTCAAAGTAAGTTCCATCTCCACAATTTGATGTACATGTGTTATTTGCTTGAAGTACATATCCTGATTTACATCTAAATGGAAATCAAAAAAAATTAAAAGAAATGAAATGAGAATGATAAAAAAAAAGAAAACAATACGCAATGCAATAAGTTGAATTGAATTCACAAGCTCCACAAGTTTCAAAGCATTTGTTACAAATTGAACCTTGCAAAACATAACCATGAGAACAAATAGAACAATAATTAGTTGAACTCTCAGGTGTTGTATAACCTGTATTACATGTACATGAACCATTTCCATTTGGTCCATCAGAACAAACTCCATGATTATTACAAGTACATTCTAAACAATATCCATCTTTTGGATAATATCCATTTTTGCATTGACTACATGTTGAACCTCCCCATTCTGGGTCACATGAACATTGATTTGGTGCAATACAATTTCCATGAATACATTCTGGATGACAAACAGGTTCTATATTTAGAAGAAAAAAAGAAAGAAAGAAAAAAATCAAAAATAAGAAGAAGATGCACAAATGAAAATAAATTGTATACGATTACAATTTGGACCATTGTAATCATCATCTGGACATGTTGTGAATTGAAACGAAGTTCCTAATGATCATAATTAGATTGAATACAAATTTAAAGTAAAAAAATGAACACACCAACAGTTTCATAAGTTTCAGCAGAATTTGATGGATTATTTTTTCCAGCATAAATATAAAAAGTATACGTTGTTGTTGGTGATAATGAATTCCAAGTTGTTGATGTTGATGAATATTTTATGGTTGTTGAGGAAGTGATTATCTTGTAATAAACTTCTGATCCTTCACTTGGTGTCCATGAAATAGTAACTGATGTTGAGCTTTTTTGGGTCAATTGAAGATTTGTTGGTGGGAGTGGTACTATTTGTCTCAAATTGGAATTTACAGTAAGATTAAATGAATAGAAAAAGAAAATAATACAAAAACTTGGGCCATAAGTACAATATTGAATTTTTGTGTTTTGATCATATGAACCATCAGGTAAAGTCCCGCTTTTGTCATTTCCATTATTCGTATTTTCGTCATTCCAACTACGAAAAGAATTGAAGGAATAAAATTGTTGAAAGAATGTTTGGAAAAAAAATTTACAAAACCCATCCAGTTTGAACAGAATTTCTTCCATTAATAGCTTGACAAGAACCTCCTTTTTGAAACAATATAAAAGTATCAGGTAATTGAGTTCGAATTGGATCAAATGAGATTGAAGTTGAAGGAGATCCACTTCTACAACAAAAATACCATTTGGTTGCATCAATCTTGTGATAATAATTATCTTCGTTGTCTCGCTTGGGTAGAGTATTTTTGGCTTCTTTTGGACCAGATTGATTGTTATCATCTTCATCATCTTGAGTTCGGATTCCTTCAGTAAAATCAGTTGGACATGATTGAGCTAATATTCAAAAGAAAATTGAATCATACAAAAATAATATCCAATTTCACAACTAATAATCTTACAATTTTGAATATTTTGATAGAAACAATAACTTCCAAGAGGCATTGAATCAACTTTTCCTGTGCAAAAGTATTGTCGAATGTTCTCATTGTAATCACCTCTTGGAATTGTACCAGACCAAGAGTTATTTCTCCATATCTTTGACGAACTCCGCTCCCACTCCCACCCAGGATTTTGAGTGTCCCAAAAATAAGAATCAGAAATTAATGAGCCACAACCACTATCTGCCGAAGGAATAGTCAGCCACCATCCATCAGAACGAACATTCACGACTAAGAAGAGAAGAACACACATGACTTGGGTCCTCATTCTTCAAAATAATTCACTAAACAAAGCCAAAGCTTCACTTTTTTCCAATCACCTCTCGTCAAATTAACTCTAAATTAACCCGCTCTGAAATCTACATTATAAAAGTTCACTTCAATCACAAACAAATCACCAAACAAACTTCACTTCAATCAAATTCTTGGTTCAATAAACAAACAATCCAGAATTCAGTCAAAGTTCCCAATTTTTATAATAAAAAAATAAAAGAAATCAATTAGAATTAGAGATTTGATTATAAAATATGAATCATAAATAAGAAAGGAATCAGAATGAAAGAAATCAAAACAAAAGAATCAAAGAATCAAGAGAGGAGAAAGGGACAATCAAAAAATAATTAAGAATTAAGGATTCATTGATTTGAAACAAAAAACGAACAAAGGAGAACAAAAATCAAAAAATTAATTAAATCGGGGCTTGAAAAAACAAAGATCAATTTTTCCTTCAAATAGAAATTCGGATCAAAACAACCAAAATAAAAATCAAAACAATCAAAATAAAATTTCCACGTGGGTTATTTTTGATTCAAAAAGAAACGAAAATCAAAAGAAATAAGATTAAACAAGATTGTAAAAGTTTGAGTTGTTTTTAATGATTTGATTTTTCAATTTGATTTTTTGGAATTGAAATAAAATAAAAGCTATGAATTCAAACCTATTGTTTGTCCATGAAAAAATTGAAGAATTCAACTGATTTTATTGGAGATAATTTTGACCTAAATGTTTTCCATGAATAGATTTGCAACTGGAATCAATATTTCGAACATTAAGATTGTTGATCCGATATGGTCCCACTGTTATTCCTTGATCAATTTTGTCCAAGAAACTGGAAGAGCAGAGAGAAGGACTCTTTCAATTAGATTGGAGCATGGAAAATGCAGAACGAAAAGGCCAAATTATGCAGCTCAAAAGAGGAAAAAGAAGAACTGAGATGGAGAAAATGGAACAAGAAGCTAACTATGAGAAGTTTATCAATGGAACCAACAATATTATGATTTGTACCACATCTTTAGGTGCTGGTATCTCAATTAAAAATTTATCTGTTTGTGTGCATTTTGGAGGGAGTTATTCCATGATTGACTTTACTCAAGAAATTGGCAGGATTGGTCGATTTGGTGAACGGTCCTTATCTTATTTGTTTTGTTGTTCTCAAAAATGTTTTGAATTGGAGGTGGAGAGAAAATTTGTCAACTTGATATCCACTTCTGGGTGCAAAAGGAAGCAGATTTTTGATATCATTGATGATAAAAATTATTTGCTCTGTTTTTTAACCAATGACTCCATGGTTTAGAAGAAATAAAGTCTAAAAAATAAACTTATGGCCAATGGAGAAAACTTATTTTTGAATTCCTTTAAAATCTAAATAGCCATCAGAAAGAAGTACTATGGTTGAGTACAGAGAAGCTGCAATTCCATCTTTAAAATTTAAAAGAAAGATATATTGAAAAGATGAAGAAGAAAAAAAAGTAAAAAATAAAACAAATAGAAATAATTTACCAGCTAATCCAAGTTGCAATCTTAATTTGAATCCAATAATTCAACAACTTTTTTACAGCTAGGTTAACTTCTTTTCCACTTGCTAATACATATTCCACAATTTCAATATATCCATAAGAACCAGCAACAAAAAATGATTTTGCTTTATTTATCTCAATTCTATTTTGTAAGAATAATTTCACAATTTCTAGATGTCCAAACAAACAAGCATGATCAAAAGCTGTTGGCTCCTCTCTCAGTTATGCCATTAGAAAAAAAAAAAAAAAAAAAAAAAAAAAAAAAAAAAAAAACTTTGAAAAAAAAAAAAAGATTGTTGATTGATTTCTATTCTTTTATATTATTCTTTTTTTATAAAAAATTCATTACAATTAATTCTTCTAAACAATTCATTATATGTATGTTTCAAAATTTTTTTTTTTGTTGTTGTTGGTTGGTTGGTTGATTTTTTTGATTTTTTAATTTTTTTGAATGTTTTTTGATTTGATTTGAGTATTGAATTTCAACTAAAAGTTGGTGATTCTTGAGCTACTTGTTGAAAAAATAAAGAAACATCAACTTCAATCCGATTAGTAGGTAGAGGGTTCAAAGGATTAACTATCATCGTATTTTGTTGTTGTTGATTTGTGGTTTGATTCAATGATACACCTGTTGAAAGGAATGAAGGTTGAAGTGGTGGTTTTGGACAAATTGGTTGATAAACTTTTGTTGGAAGAGTTGAGAATGATGACTTATGAGATTTAGAGTTGGAGAGTTGAGGTTGGGAAAGACTAAGGTTTGGAGTTTTTCCTACTTCTTCTGATTTAGGTTTAGATTTTGATTTTGAGGGCTTTTTGGTTTTTTTAGTTGAATTTACAGTTGAATTTACATTTGAGATTGAGAAAGTTGAGTTGTTGTAAATTGAGGGTCCTAATGGAGATTTTTCATTTATCCTTGGAATAAATTTCTCATTTGATTCCATTGAAGATAAAGGAAAATTTGGTAATGATAACTTCCTCTGAATTTGACCTGCTTTTTTTAATTGTTCATCAAGATAAATACTTTTTGTATAACTTTGAACATTTTGAAGGTTATAAGGAATAGGATGTCTTAGAGGTTGAGTCACTTCTTGGTTTTGGAGGTCTTGGTTTGGAATAGTAGTTGTAGGGAGTTGAGGACTTTGTTCATTTTGATTTGTCGTATTCTTTAAGATAATTGGAGATTGTTGTTTCTTAGCTATTGGTTTTGGTACTTTTGATATCGTGTTCGCATTTGAAGATTGAATACAATTTAAATTTGAGTTTGTGTTTGTATTAGGGAGGGCAGGTATATTCGATAGATCTGAAAAATCTGAATGACATCTTTCAAGTTTTCTTTTTGGTTGTAAAGAGTCAATAATCTTGAGTTGATTAGTTGAAGTTGATTGAAAATGAGGAGCAGAGGCTCTTCTTCCTAAAGATTTTGTACTAAAATGAAAGATTTTTGGAGAACTAAGTTCTGTTTGAGTTGATGATGGCAATGAGCTCTCTTGTTGAGTCGTTCCAAAATTGATTTGATAATCCAAATTTAAATTTGAAGAAACTTCTGAATGACATCCAATTGGTGTAAAAGAAGAGTTGATGAATGAATATTGAGGTGTAAATAAATTTGAGTGATCTTTAACCTTTTTTCCTTCATTAATTATAAAGTCATTATTGAGATTTGAGGTAGAATTAGTATTTAAATTTGAATGATCTTGTTGTTGATGTTGTTGATTTTCTTCTTGTTGTTGATGATGATCTTGTGGTTGTGGTTGTTGTTGATGTTGTTGATGTTGTTGATGGTCATGATTTGAATCTAAAGAAATATTTGTTTCCGAAGACATTACTTGATTTGAATCTGGATTCATTTCCTCTAGTAAACTCGTTTCCATATCAATGTGATTTTGGTCAATTGGAAGGTTATTGTTAATGGGTTGATTATTTTTACTTGAAGAAGGAAAGGTATCATCTTTCTTCAATCCATTACAAACTGAGCATCTTAATTGAGAGTGAACATGTTTTACATGATACTTTAATCCATTTGCATTCTTATATCCTTTTGTACAACCTGGAAAATTACATTGATAAGGTTTTGTTTTTGTGTTCTGTAAATTTTTCTCCTCTTGAATATGTCCATGGATGATATGATATTTTAAACCATTAGCATTCTTATAATCTTTATCACAATTTGGATAAGTACATTTATACTTTTTATCTGGACCTGGAGCACATCGACAAGGGAATTGAGAAAAATTAGAGTTTTCAATATCAGAGTCAAAATCTTGAGTTGATTCATCATCATAATCTTGGGTTGAGTCTCCTTGTGTTTGATCAACGTCATCTTGATAAAAATTTTGTTGTAAATTTCCTTCTCCAATAAATTGATTCTGATTTTGATGAGCACATTGTGGAAAAAATGGACTATCTAGACCCTCAGCACAATATTGATTTTGTTGCTTAATTGAAGGTGAAGATGGGCTCTGATCTTTTCGTTGAGTTTTTCGATTTTGTGGTTTTGTAGTAGTTGTACTCTTTGATTTTAATTTATTGTTTGATTCAAGATTTTTTTGTAAGAAATCAGAAGGACTATTCAATTGACTAGGATTTGGGCTTGAATTAAAACTTGAGCTAAGAGAAGAAGGTTCACTTTTAATTTTCCTTTTAAAATTTTTGAGTGGTCTCTTTCTTTTTTGATTAAGAAGGGAAAGAGGGGGGGGAGTAAGAGGACTATCAGAAGAGAAGTAACCAATAGGTGGATTAGAATGTTGTTGATCATTAAATTGACAGCTCTGATTTGAAGAGGCCTTTGGAGCCAAATTAACTTTTCCAATTTGTTCTTCAAGTTCTCCAAAGCTTTCATTATTGAATTGATCGAAAGGATCAAGAGAAGATTGATCTTTTTCACCATGATGGAAATCAAAGTTGTTAGGAGTTGAAAGAGGGGAATCAAATGTTGAGGAGTCTTCATAATCATCAAAAGATTGACTAAAGTTGGAAGTTAAAGAGCTTGTTGAATTCTTTCTACTCTTTGAAAAGAAACTGGGCTTGATTTCAAAGCTTTGAGAAATCTTTTCTGAAGGAAAATGATTTTCCAAATTTAAAATATTTACAGAGTGAAGATTTGGATCATTTTCGGTTAAAAAAGATTCTCCACGATTAATTGGGTTCTCATAATTTGAAAATTGATTTTCCAAAGCAGGCTCAGAGTTTTGATTTGAAGAGGAGTGGAGTGAATCTCCTGTTTCATTAGTTGGGAGAGGTGGAAGTTGAGTTTGTGAATGAGTGGGTTCAGGAGTAAATGGTAGCCTCTTTTTGAGATGAGCTATTTTTTGATTCTTCTTCCTTCTTTCTAAAGATGGAGGAGGAGATTTTAAAGGTGTAGAAATGAATGGTGATCCAAAATTAGAGTTGGGTTGAGTTATTGGTTGTTGTTGTTGTTGTTGTTGTAATTTTGAACTTTGTTGATTAAGATTATTGCTTGAATTTTGGTGTTGTTGTTGTTGTTGTTGGTTTAATAATTTTTCTGGAGTAGGAGGAGGAGTTCCAGAATATTGATGAAAAGGGGTTTGTTTGAAATTTGTAGAGACGATTGATTTTGAATTTTTCTTTGGGATTGAATTTTTTTTGGTATTTATTGATGTTGTTGGAGTAATAATAGATTTTGTTGAGTTCTTATTTGAAGAATGGCTTGGAGATGGGGTAGAAGAAGAGGAAGAGGAAGGGGATGATGAAGTAAAAGGAGAATTTGAAGCAAGAGGGGATGAACTAGAAGAAGATGAAGAAGGTGAAGGAGGGATAGAATAAGGAAATTGTAAATTTGGAGTCTCTTCAAAATGGGGTTCAAGTGGACCTTCAAATGAATGGCTAAAATGAGAATGATTAAAATGATTTTGTTGTTGTTGATTTTGATTCATAGATTTTGAATGTTCCATAATCTGTAAGTTACAACTAGAATCATCATTTGAATTTAGACTTAAACCCAAGTTCTCATTTAAACTCGTCGTTGAACTATTTGTATTTACATTTTGAGTTAAACTAGTTTGAGCTGAGTCTGTCCATGATACATTAGAGAAGGCATCAAAATCAAAGTCCATCTGAGTTTGTTCATCCATTTTTGATAACTTTTTCCACTTCTTGGCTTTGTATTTCCTTTTGATTGATTCCTTTTCCTTTGCTTTTCTTCTTCTCTGTCTTTATAAGAAACAGAGAGAGAGATCTAATATTCATTTATTTTTTATTTGAAGATAGAATAGAATAGAAGAAATACAATATTGAAATTGAAATTGAAATAAGATATGAAATTGAAAAGATGAGATTAGATCTTACATTCTTTTGGATGTGCAATATACAAAACTTTTGGCTTTTTTGAGTTTTTCCTTTTCCTTTTCCCTTTAAAGTTTCTAATTGCAATCTTTATTGTTATATTGTTAAGTATTTGAAATAGATCTCTTTTATAAAATATTATAAAAGATGATATTAAAGAGAGTTTTTCGATTAAAATGAGTATTTTAAAAAGAAGATCCCTTCCTTTTTTTTTTGAAAAAAAAAAAAAAAAAAAAAATTAACTTTCAATAAAAATCAAATTGGATAAGATGATCAAATAAATAAAAGATTCAAAATGTTTGTTTAAATGTTTAAATTTGAATTCTAAATTGATTAATTTAAATCATTTAATGATGATTTATTGATGATTTATTGTGCAATTTATTTAATTGTTATTAAATAAATATCAATCAATCAAAACAAATTTTTTGAAAAAAATCAAAATAATCAATAATTTTGATTCAAAATGGATTTTTTCTTCACAAACTTTGAATCTCAAATAAAAACTGATAAAATTATATTGAATATTATACTATTTAACACACAATGAATATTGTCTCATATTATAAAAATGACTTATAATTATAAAACAACAAATAGTTCCCTGTTGTTTTATTTTTGACTCATAATTAAAACAATTTTGTCATTTTTTTTTTGTCATTTTTCTCTTAATTTTATAATAACTCTTCGAAATTGTATTCAATATGTTAAAAATTAAAAGTTTTATCATAGAATTAAGAGAGTTGAGGTATGAAAATGTATTGTTTTTATAAGTAAAAAATCAGAGAAATCAGAATTTTTCTAATTGAAAAAGCAAATCATCCACCTCAAAAACATAACAAACAAAATAAAAAATCCAAAAAGCAAAAAAGAAAAATCAAGGGGTTGGATTGGGTTTGATTGATTCGAAAATGAACTCAACAAAACATTATTACCCAACTCTCATAAAATCAAACAACACTAAACAATAAGAATCAAAAACTTTCTTTTATAATTTTTACAGTTTTTTAAAGGAAAAGTTGTTTTTTTTTTTTTTCTATTTTTTTTTGGGAGTTGCAGTTGGGGGAATGGTATTGTTGTTTTAATCGTTTCGAGTTTAGAATTGGGAAATCAACTTGGACTTCTCACGCGTTTTGAGGTGGAAATATGCAGCGAAAAAATCCTTGATTGACGTGATAGGGAAACAGGAACAGGGAGAACCGCTTGGTTTAGTCGAAAGGAATGGAGGAAAAAAATCAAAAAAGAAAAGGGAACTGTTACAATGAAAATATAATACTTTTTGATTGACCTAACTTGTTATAAAGGTTAACTATTGACTTTGAATTTTTTATTTCTTTTCCTTTCTTTTTTTCTCTTATTATGAGACTTATGGAATAATTGAACATGATTTATTGAAAGTTTTTTGATTTCCGAAAGCCAAAAAAGAAAGAAAAGAATGATGTTATGGTGATCGATTTTTTGATTCTATTATCTTTGATGATGACATAGTTCATTGACCCAAAACTGTAAACTCATTTTGCTTTGGTTTGGTTTGGTTTCGAAAGGGATTTGTAAACAAAGTAACTCAATTTGGTTTCAAAATAAAAAAGTAATCAAATTAATTCAGAACATTTATTACATGTCTCAATATACAATCATATCATATCATGTTCAAATAAGATAGAAGAGAGATAGGGAGGGAATCTAATTTTTAGAATTTTAAATATTCATATTCTTTGATACGAAGAGAAATCCCAGCAGGTAAAGTTTGTTCGACATACTTGAGAAATGTTGTAAGTGTTTTTGGGGAAGTGTTATGCAATACAAATAGACGTTTATGTGTAATATGATTGAAATGTTCTTTTGATTTTCCGTGCTTGAAAGTACTCCTCTTTACAACCCAAACTCTCTTTGTTTTTGGAAGTCCAATCTAAGATTATTATTTTGATTATTTATCTTCCCAATAAATAAATAAAAAATCAAAAGAAAATTACTTTTCCAGAGATATCTATTTCCATATTTTTTGCAGCATCACGAATAAAATCGCTATAAAGATCTAATCTATCGGGAATATGAGATTCAAAGCGAATATCTGCAGTTCTAAACATAGGATCTTTTGGAAAAAGAAAAAAAGATTGAGAAATAATGAAATTTGGATATTTTCAAAGAAAGAGAAGAAGAAAAGCAAACGTTGAGGCTCAGTTTTTACTGCATAGCTTCTTGAAGGAATCAAGAATGAGGAAAACCTAGATTTTTATTTAATCTCATTTAATTTCTTTTTTTTTTTTGAAATATACAAGCTAGATAAGTTAAGGCATTCAAAGAAAAAAGAATCAAATATAAATTGAGAATCAAAAAAGTAAAGTAAAAGTAAAATCAAAAATAACAAGAGATTCGAACAGAAAGTTTCAAATCTCATAAAATAAAAGGATAAAATGTAAAAGAGTAAAAAGTGCCACAAGAAATTGAAAAAAAAAAAAAAAAAGTTTCAAATAAAAATTTTAGGAAACCTAATCAAAAAATCTATCGAATTAAGATTAAAATATCAAAAAAATACAGTCTATGGTCTATATTTGCTTTGATTTTATGTTTCAT
>Ga0209960_1001953_pt1 | contig 23131 bp, 18 predicted proteins | sample ThiBiot_500_plan_2_FD_183947 | JGI IMG/M metagenome (GOLD analysis project Ga0209960, IMG submission 183947) | Wastewater bioreactor microbial communities from Cape Town, South Africa - Thiocy_expt_500_plan (SPAdes) | ecosystem: Engineered > Bioreactor > Thiocyanate-remediating >...
TAAGCCACGGTTTTTTTTTTTTTTTTCCCTTAAGCCAGGAGTTCTAGAAATTTCACTTTAAGCCAAAGACCTGTTGCATGTTTATTTTTTATTTATTTTGGACTGAACACTACAATTGTAAATAAAGCGGAGGTGGTGTTGTATTATTTTTCAGGTCCACCATGTGTATTTTCTGTTTGCAATACGGACAAAAACTACTGCGCAAAGAGTTGCCATCCACCAATACAACCTTCAAGCTTCCAAATTCGGTCAAAAATAATCAAGACAAATTTTTTGAAGTTGTGCAATGGGAGACTATCGATTATATATCGAAGATGGTTCGAGAGTTCATGCCAGTAAGGCTTGTCCCTCTTCAAACGACAGGAGATGGAAATTGCTTACTTCACGCACTCTCTCGTGCCATGTGGGGTGTAGAAATATTCTGGGAATTATTAAGAAAATCTCTACACGAAGAACTCTCAACGAATCTTGACTGGTATAAGAAAATAAGCGCAGAAAAATATGAAGAAAAAGAATTTGATCAAATATTGCATCAAGCTTCAGAAAAAGGTCAACATTTACAATTTATTCACGTATTTGCGATGGCCAACGTGTTGAAGCGACCAATAATTATTTACGGTTCAGACGAAGATATTGAGAGATATGGCATGGGAGAGGCAAGTAAAATTATCGAAAGGAGTATAATAAACTCGTTAATAGAATTTTTCGGAGAGAGAAAATTGTCGACAAAGATCCCAATTTTTTCTTGAAATTTTTTTAAGTGTAGGGCATCAAGCCTAATTTTATTCGATTTTAAATTGACGCGCAACAACAATTTTTTAATTAGATTTCTTGTGTTTCAATCTACTAATATCCTGTATACTAAAACAAATTTATATTTAATTTAGCTTGGTGTAGCTGCAATATTTCTTCCTACACGTCATGGGGCACAGGTACTGGAGTTTTGTCATATAATTAAACATTTTGGCGGTATTTATTTAAAAATTTTAGGCGTGTCAAGCCAGACCGTTGGCTTTAGCTTGGAGTTCGAGCGTTAAAAACCATTATGTACCGCTCGTTATGCTCGAAGGTAGTTCATATTATTGCGTTATATTCGTCTCATTCTATTATTTTGATTTAGGCGAACAAGTCGATTGGCCAATTTTAGAAATGGCGTTTAAAAATACTTTAAGGGATGATGAAAAAATAGAAGACTATTTGCGCTCAGATTTAGAAGAGATCATGCCAGAACTTGGAATTTTGATGTCGGACGATGACGATTTGCACGGATCGGACGAGATCGCAAAGGATCGTGAAGCTTCAAGAGAATTACAAGAAAAACTCGAGGCCAGCGTGAAGATGTTACTAGGTTCGTAAGAAATTTCGAGTATTTAGGTTTTTGTTTGGCGAACTCATTTTCTATTTTAAATGGTTCATAAACTAAGCAAATTTATAGAACGACGACAACGGGATGTGGAAAATCAGTTGAAATTTATGGCCTTGATTTCGCAGTTACAAGCACAAATGCAAGACGAAAATGGGCAAAAGAGTCCTAAAAAAGGCGAAAAAGTCGTGTTTATTCCAGGCAAAGGTCTATATAAAATTAATACGAACGGCGTCGATGATGATAATGAAGACCCTGAAGCTGGTGTCGACTCAGACTCCGATTCGGATGACCCGATGGAAGTTGACGACGAGTCAGATGAAATGAAGCGGTTGAGACAAGACCTTAAACAGTTAAAAAAGATTAAGAAAAAGAAAGAAGAATTGATGCACAAGAAAGAAGAATTGAAAAATCAAACCGAACAGAAACAAAGCGACCAAGGAGACATGACTGATGGCATGACTATTCGCGAGGAAGATGTGCTTGACGAGCGTGAATACGATGTGATCAGAAGTGTGGCAGTTTCGAAGGGTCTGAAGCGACCAATCGGATTCAACATCACTGACAATGCCGAACAAGTTGCGATGGACTTTTGCATTCGCGAGAACCTCGTTCAGCAGCACTCAAAAGTTGCTTTGTTTGTGAGGAACAACCAAAAATATTTCATTGAACATCCTGAAACAATTGCCAAGAAAAAGATTCGAGATTTGTTGAAGCCTGGCGATCCACTACTCCGAGTACTGGAGATGAACAAGAAATACACTCACTTTCCTTTTCAAGTACGTGAAACAAGTCTTTGGTAACATTAATCACAGTCTTCTAATTGACGTTATTTCCAGGAAAAACCGTTAATTTACAGCCAAGGTAAATTCGAAGCGATATTGGCTAAATTATTGTCCTTCAATGATCCCGTTGGAAAATTAAACCCGGCGTTAGCCTTGGACGCACCGGAGATTAAGTTCTTGGAGCGAACAGTTGGCTCACTGCAAGCCTATGCAGAAAATACGCAACAATCGACTTTTATGACGGAAGAATTGAACGTCATGTGGAAGTTACTTCAATGGCCTGCAGAAAAAGTATTCCCTGGTATGTTGTTATTCGATCTTTATGTTAGTTGATCCGTCGTCCTGACGATTATTATTTTAGCCCTGGATATTTTGCGAATTTTAATTCTGCATCAACAAGCAGCAACGCAATTGATGAAATATACAGACGCGTACTTCAAATCGAAAAGTGTTAGGTTCGTTGAAATGACAAAAGATTTCGATTTGAACCAAGAGCGCGACTTGTTGAAGATATTGTTGAATTTTACGAGTGTCTCTGGTACGTTTATATTGGTGCCGAATATATTTAATGAGACTAACCGCTGCCTGTAGAACAAAATATAGCGAAGATTAACTCGATGTTGGGCTTGAAACTCATCGCTAATCTGTTCGCACATGCGAATTTTGTGCCAAGTTTACGAATGGTATGTTATTATTCTTAAATGTATATATCTAATTTCATTGTTGCAGTACCAAGATGTAATTCTGGACAAGATTATTGGTGGCGCGATGACCTTCGTTGCAGATAAGAATTTCTCCAGTATTCTAGCTAGTGTATTATTGAAGTATGTTATAATTATAAGATTTATCTAATTCGTGGTTCTTGTGCTAAACTAACATTGAACGTAGCTATTCTGTTATTTTCTTCAATTCACCGACCTCGCGTGAAAACACAGAAGCAAAGATTAAAACCGCGAATATTGCTGTCAAAGTGAGTACTATATATCGTTATATCATTAGGTGCAATAGCTGAGCTGTTGTTGTAGTTGTTGAAGAGTCAGTCAGATCAGGACACGGTGCACAAGACGATAGTCACAATCGGCACGCTGTTACTGCGCGATATGCAAGTGACCCACCAAGTGATTAGTGAACTTCGACCCGCCTTGCAGCCATGGACTAATCACACTGAGAATGAAAAGATCAAGGAGTGCGTCAAAGAGTTGCTGGATGTGCTCAAGAGCCAGTGGATGTAAATTGAAAAGGGGTCGAGTTGAATGATACTTTGTTGTATTAGATTTTTTTGTATAAAGTGATCGATCGTTGAAAAAGCTTGAAAAATAATTTGGCCCCATAATATTTTCCATCGCTGATCAAGCCTGGAACTAGATGACGCACGATTGAAAGCTTGAAACTTGATATTTTAAGAGATTAGGGTGATGACAACTTAATGAGTTTGATAGCGGGGGTATTAATAGACATGCACCCCTGGCTCTGAAAACAATGCAGTCCTGATCTAATCTCAGTAATATTCTTTTTTTTTTGTTGCGTAAGCGTACAATTCAAGGTACATAGGTTAACGGTGGGGTACTCGGGCATCATAACATGCTTGTTGATGATGAACCATAATAAATTTTTTCCTCTTTTGAGGTAGAATAGATTTGAATGTTGGGTGAACCTCCTCGTCAGAAGTTTATCTATTATTTCGTTGCATTACATATTGCTCAAAAGAGTGAATACCAGATTAATCCCTAACGTTTCTAATTATTGAGGCGTTAGTTTCATGCCCTGGTTATATTCTCTTTTTTTTTTTTTAACGCGCGCCATAACTAAATTTATGTCCTTATTCAACTATGGAACTACCAAAGGTACATCTATCATCATTATGCAGCTCATAATTAAACACTTGTGTCCCTCATGTCTAATCTCGATCGCAGGGAGTCAAGAGAAAGTTGCAAGATATGCACCCTGACGATGATGGTCCTGCGCACAAACAAGCGAAAATAGAGGACGATGATAACGGACTTGACGATATTGATTTGGACGATCTGGAGGATAACTTAGATGAAGAAACAATTAATAAATTACTTTCGAGAGCCAAAGATGTAAGCAATATAACACACGTATTATTTTACGAATTTACAAATTTAATTGAATTATTTTGAGCTCGAAAAAATTTCGACAAGAAAAGTTTTGGCAGATGCACGGTTCATCGCTACTTCTCTCCGCGAATTATTTTAATAATATTATTTTATATAGGTGGAAGTTTTGGACGTACCGGGCATGAAGCGATTAATTGCCTCATTTGAACGCGCCATCACAAAAAATCAACAATTACGTATAAAATTTGTCGCTGAGCCTGAAAAGTGCGTACATACAAGTTTATTTCATACAAAAATGCACTATTATAGAAATACTTTTATAATTGTACAGCTATAGTTCGTTTTGAGTTCTTTCTTTAACTATGGCTATTAGATTTATGACCAGCGAAGTCGATTTGGACGAAGAAGTCAAAAAGTTGCATCCAATTGCAGCTAATCCGGAGCTGTATCCCGAGTTCATTCGCATTGAGGCACATATTTCCTTATTGGGATTGTTAACTCACGAGAACAATGATATTGTGTGCGATGTAATTGCGCTCTTAAAAGAATTGACGGGCACTCCCGAAGACGCGAGAGAAGAGCAGACTGTGGATCAGCTCGTCGATGCTTTGGTACGATGAAATTTCACAATTATATGATTATAAATAACGAGTACTAACTGCAATGCATAATATAGCTGTCGAATAAGATGTTGGAGTTATTGTCGCAAGTGTTGAGTCGATTGGATGAGCGACATACGGATGAAAAGCAAGGAGTTTATAACGCGCTAGAAATTATTGAAAATTTGACCGAAGTCGATGTTGCCATTTGCAAACAAATCGGTGAAAAGACGGATATTATCAAGTGGATTTTGAAACGTTTGCAAGTCAAGGAATTCGATGACGTCAAATTGTAAGTGTTTTCGCAGCACTTAATCGTCTCAATTAAGCTAATAATTTAATTTCTTTAGATATGCCAGTGAAGTTTTATCAATTTTAGTTCAGAATTCGAAAGACAACCAAGTCCTAGTTGGAAAGTTAAACGGAATCGATACGTTGTTATCAGCAGTCGCTGTAAGTTAATTTTTAAAATGATAATGTGTAATATCTGACATGGTTATTGTAGCTATATAAGAAAAATAATCCGGGAACTATCGAAGAAGAAGAATTAGTGGAAAATATTTTCAATAGCCTATGTGTGGTGGCCGTACTTCAAGACAACAGAAAATATTTCACTGAAGCTGAAGGATTGCGACTTTTGCAAATTATGATCAAGTACGTCGTCCATTAACTAAATTTATGGCACGTGTAGTAATTTAATAATTGTTATTGCCAAATTAGGAACAAAAAGTACGCACGGAAGTCAGCTTTGAAATTGTTAGATTTTTGTTTGGCACGTGACCCTGACAATTGTCGCCGATGGGTAGAGTTGCCGGCATTGGGTACATTATTCGCTGCATTTATGAAAAAGGTGAGTTATATAACAGCTTCAGAATAGAATTGAATACTAAGGCGTTGGATTTGTAGAACAAATCCGAGAAAAAGAAACAAAAGAAAGGATTCTCCGAGTCTGAAGATGACGAGCACATCATATCTTGTATATCATCATTATTCACTTGCTTGCGTGCTGATGCTTCTTTATGGGGACGCGTGGTTGAAAAGGTAACTTCAGATCAGATCTTCTCGATGGAGTTTCTGTACAATTCTTGCTTTCAAAACTAATTTATATTCGGGTTTTTATATTATAGTTCCGAGAAGAGGGTATGGAGAAAGTAGAGAGATTACTAGAGTTGCACGAAAAGTACGCAAAGAAGGTGGATCAGGCCAACGAAGCGATCCGACGAGTCATTCAAGAGCGAATGGCTGAAGGCGAAGAAATTAGCGAAGCAGACGAAGATGAGTTCTATTTGATGAGATTGGATGCAGGACTATTTACTCTACAGTTGGTAGATTTCGTTATCGCCGTCATTTGTACTGCCGATCCAAAAATCAAAACTACCGTCAAAAATTTGCTCAGCTTGCAAGGCGCGAGTTTTGAAGACGTAAAGAATATATTAAAGGGTAATATCCAGCTAAATAAAGCTATTCAGATACCAGATCTAATGGTCAAGATTCTTAGGTTATGCGGATAGTATTGGTACTGCTAATAGCGAGGAGGAAGCGCAAAAAGAGAAGACGTATATTCAAGGGCTAGCGGCTGATTTGTAACGCGTTATTTCGGCTTGGACCAGATTATAAATACAAATAAATGAGAACGAAATAAACTTAAACCAATGAATTATTATAGTTAGTTAGCTTAGAGGAAAACAAGTGTTTTCGCCAATATTATACTTGTCAATCGTTCAATATTCAAACAAAAACATAATATTACCTTTTCAAGCCTTCACAACGGTCCGAGAGCCCTACCAGAGGAAGTACCGTTTTACTGGACCCTAGCGGTCATAGGATATTGTTTTGTATTTCTTGGAATTAACGATGAAAAAAAGATGATCATAACGCCATGACACGACTACATTGTTTATACATTGTTAAAAAAAAAATAAAATCTGTACAAAATAAGCGAGGTCTAGTGCTTGAAGTAATCACTCTGCAAAAATCGTTTGAAGTGATCGAAGCGTAGCAAGTCAGCAACGAATCTTTGCGCCGTGTCAAACACGCTGCCGGACACCACGCCGGCAATGACGGATTTTCGCACGGTGCTCAATTTTCTCTTGCTTTTCTCGAAGATTGTCATCAAATTCTCGCGCACTTCATTTGGCAAGTTAATTTCTTGCGTGCCAGCTGTCACCGAGTTGACAAATGCATTGTAAATGCTTAGTGCAATGTCGAAGCCCATCGATGGGCTCTTTTGGATTTGTAGTTTGTATTCTTCGACGGCATTGTAGAATAGAAGATTTTCTGAGGCATATTCCTAGTGCGCCGGAATTAGAATAAGGGGGAAATTTAAACATAAAAAAAAATCCAAATAAGGAAATAATACACAACAGAATTCGAATTAAGGGAATTTATGCTTCTTATTTCCAAATAAATAACATTGAACAAATTTAAAATGCCTCTTCTTTAAATAAAATAATTACCTTTTCAAGAAATATCCTAAATGACTGGTTGATTTTCGGGTCAGCTAACAACGACTCGAATTTTTGCTCGGAGTTGGCGCTGAGAACGATTTGTTTTGTTCTGGGCGTTGATTTTCTTCTCGGACTGCTAGTCTTACTTGTCCTAAAAGCAAATATTATTTAAGTACAAAAGTATTTTTGTTACATAGATACTAAAATAAAGAGTAGAAAATAATGGAATATAACATTTAAATATATACAATAAAGTGCTCTTACTTTGATTTTTTCTCTCTTTTTCGTTCTTTTTCCATCCACGCCAAAATATCTTTCGTGGATGCAGTCGCGAGATCAATAGGGCAGTTCTCGTTAATAGAACATGGATTTCCGTCCAACTACATCAAATGTAAGTTATACAATGTTTTACTATCTGCAATTATTTCGGATATTTTTTTTTAAGCGGAAAAACCAGGGTTAAACATGTTTTTTTTTCATTATTTGATATTTACCTGCAAGTCTTCTAAAGATATCGAGGCGAGTTCTAGCGGTATACTTGCTAATTTGTTATTTTGTAAATGAACTGCCCGGAGATTTTTGCACCGTGTGATTTCATCAGGAATATTTTCCAAGAAATTATTATAGGCGTACAACGTCTTCAAGTACTTCAACTCGCCGATTTCTTTTGGCAATTCTTTGAGGAAATTTCGCTGAACGGACAGTTGTTGCAGTCGTTTTAAAAGGCTGATTTCTGGTGGCAAATATTCCAACAAATTATTACTCAGATCCAATATTTCTAGTGCGCAATGTAGCAATGGGAACATAAATGCATTGGGTGATAGATTTGATATAATATTATTCGCCATATTAATGCACTTTAAGTACGTGTTTGGATCCAAGTTATTTTCTCGCGGAGATCTTTCTCTGTACTCGCCTGATGCAACGACCGTCACTTGATCTTCCGAGAAATTAATTTGTCGTCGAACAAACACGCTGTTGTCGCTGAGAGATAATCTCGCTCTCTTTTGTTGCTGCGGATCCACTTCTAAATTTAGCGCCGTATTTTCGGCATTTTCGCTGGTATCCAAGCCATTGTTATGTTTAGCATCTGCATTGACTAACGGTATGTCTTTTAGCTTCGGTCGTCGTCCGGATCCAGTTGAACTTTTTATCATAAGCAAATCCAGATCTTCATCGGTCAATTTGTTCCGTTCAATTTCTTTCAACTCTCGTTCTAACACTTGCAAATTAAACATTACGGAGTTTCTCAACCTCCTTCTATTTTCTTTAGCCGTAGATCGTTCTCGAATTGGCGAATCTGTTGCTGAATCCGCTCCGCGCGCACTGCTCGGACCGGATCTACTTTCATTCATGCTGCTTTCACTATGAGATACGTTCGTATTACAGTTACTACTAATCGCGCTGGGATCACTCGAGGTAGGGGATTGTGATTCGCGTCTATTTTTAGCTCCGCCGGGCCGTTTAGCAGGCATCGAAGCAGGACCGTTGCCCAAAAATAGCGATGGGGGCTTTTGGCGTGGCACAACGATGACTGAAGACTCCAGGTTGCTATTTTTAGGCGAGGTTTTGGGCCCCTCGATGGTGCATTCTTTGTTCGAAATTATTCCGCTACTGCGACGGCGTCTCATTGGCGTTACATTCTCGCTGGTGTCTTGCTTCATGATGAGCGCAGTTGATTTTCCTCTTTTGGGTTGTTTGTGAGGTGACACCGACGGTTCTGACACCGAAATTCCCAATACCTAATAATAGCCCGGTCGACATACACAATCACAATGTAATTGACGAATAGTATCTTACCTGTGTTGCCTTTTCGGTCAATTGCAGGGCCTCTTGACCCTCCACGCACGCGCGCTGAATGAATTCTTCGCTGTCTTCACTCGCGTCCAGACCGAAGATTTGCGCGACTTTGCTGCTCGATTGTGTCAGCTGACTGTCAGTCTTTACACACGGGAAGCTCGAGATTGAGTCGAGATTAGGTGTCGTGCGTCGTTTGAGTTGATTGTAAGTCGTTGACAGCATGTTGAATAAATGCTTCAGCATGACTTGCTTCACGTTTGGAAAATGTTGCACACTTTTGTTACTCTAAATGGCGATAGATATCAATAAGAGCCGATGGATGTCATTATCGTGAGACATAATTGGGAAAAAAGAGTTATAAATAAGCGGCAATTATTACGTACAAAGTCAATCATCCAGTCAATTCTGCGGCCGTTTTGGTTTATTTTGACACCTGAACAAAGCAATTAATAGTCATATATAATGAATAATAATGAGTTGTAAGTCACGTACAAGGTTGCATTAATTTGTTAAATGTGGCCAGAGCTTGAGACTTGCCAATGTCGCGTATACTTTTGTTTGTTAAAATGGCCAGTATTTCAGTGAATCCCGCTGCTTCTGCTACCCCAACACTCGTACCCTATGATTGGTCAGTATTAAACTTTGCACAAATATCAACTTTACATTTTTTCCTTTGGCGAGGGGATCTGCACCGTGCAGCATGAGCGTTCGAGAAACTTCTCCGTGCCCCGCTTTAACGGCGTACTGCAGAGGATCTTCTTCGTTCCTAATTAGGCAAACTGTCAGTCTTCACCGCCCGAAACTAGCGCAAAGATCTAGCGCGAATCACACGATTCATCGTATTTAATATCAAAGCTTGCTATATAAGACATACGCGTCGGTCAAGTTAACACTCGCGCCAGATGATAATAATAAATCTACTATCTCTAAAACTCCGGTCTCGCTGCATGCATGAAGTGGTGTCACACCATTACGCGTTTGAGCATTAATATCTGCGCCTTTCTCGATCATCATTGATATGACCTGCGATAATTGATCGCGGGGTTAGTATATGATGAGATTTACGAGTTCATTGAACAAGAATTGGATCCGGGATTAAAAAAATGTTACTGTTGACGCGTCGAAATTTTGACGTTTAATCTCTAATAAATGGATTTAGTTCATTGCAGTGAGTAGGGATTTTCGGATCGAGTTCAAGCTCAAAACAAGTTGCCTTACTTGTAAATTTTTCTGTATTTTAGAGGGGGAATTAATACGCGCTAAACAATGTAACGGAGTTGTTGCGGAATTGGTGTTGATATTATACATTGGATCGGCACCATTTTCTAGCAGAAACTCACATACATCCAAATAAGCAGATCTCGATTCAAAAGAGTTATAAAAAGAGTCGTAAATGATCAGTCAAATTATAATAGTACCTTGAAGCTCTTTGCAACGGAGTATCACCGTTTTTGTCTATAATATTTATAGCAGCTTTCTTCTTGAGAAGATACTTGACCTATAAGGATTGATTAATTCCAACGTAATACTCATTTAATATTATGATGAATCATTATTATTGGAATGATTCGGGCGTCGGCAGTTGTGATTTCGGATGCAATGATTTTACCATTTCTAAATTGCCTGTGGCGCAAGCAACGTGCAGAGCTGTTTGACCTTCCTTATCTCGCTCATTTATAGAGGTCTACAATTAAAATGAAGAATTAGTCGAGTTAAAGTTACGATCGCGTTTCGATCAAACTGAGGGATTTTTGCAAGACAAAATATTGATAGATATACACTTGCCAACTTATTCTTAATGATGGCCTTAACATTTTCCTTGTTATTATCCCGGATGGCCTCCGTTAGTTTCATTCCCCAGTATTGATTTTCCTCTCGTCGCTGAGCCGCCTTGCCTTTTGAAGTAGGCGGCGCATTAGTCGTAGCATCTGCCGAATTGCTCGGAGCTTGATCGGGTTTGGTCACGCTGCTCATTGTCAAATTAATGTAAACCCAAGCTACGCAATGTAATACTCGTTGCCTTTCAACCACAGTTCATGCGCTATGGTTGCCAGATCAAGTTTGTTTTTTTTTTTGAATCACCACAGATAAAATCTGCCTTGTCAAACCTCCAAAGTTTTACTTTATTTATTCATCTCTATTTTACAACCTTCGCAACAATATTATTCGCAACGGTTTAATCTTGAGTTTCCTCACGCAAAGAAGAAGTTCTGGGCCCTGAACCAGACGGTTTTGAACCTGAAAAAAAAAAACTCGATCAGCGTTTTGAACAGCTAAAGACTTTACAACTCGTTTCGATACTGTTGAAAGTAACGATTATACTCTTAAACCCACCTGATTTAGTTTCATTCGATTCGAATTTTCTCTTTCCTTGAATCGTGAATAACTGAGCTAACGAAACGAGAGCTAGACAGGTGAACTGCTCTACGATTAATGCAATCCATGCATTGATTGGACCAAATAATTCACTATAAATAGAACATTTCATCAGCAAATTTTTCGTGAACGGGATCCCGAAATAAAAATAAAACTAACGTACGTTGCTGACGGCGCTCCCAATAGTGGCGATAGAACAAGCATTACGATCATACCAACACCCGACAATATCAGTTTGATAGTCATCTGCAATTGTAGTGGATTAGACGCGAAATAACGAACAAATTTCTTACCATTCGAACAGCTCTATTACGAGTACGCGTTACTCCTACTCTTTCGGACATTTTACGAGCAAAATGTAACACTTTTCCTCCTAATAAAATGTCTCGACTTTAATCTTATAAGATCCAGAAAAAGAACCTCTTGTTTCTGAAACACTTACCAACGGCTAGAATGAAAATAGACGCGAATGCAATGAAGATAAAGTTGACTAATATTACGCCTTGAATTATCGAGGATGAGAGGCCATAGAATTCAGCGGCAATGTAGGCAGCGTATGAAATGAGCACGAGTACCATGAAGAGATAGAAAGGGATGGCCATCTTAGTCAACCACTTGGATTTTGGCTTGACTGACACGTAGTCACTTACAGTCTCCATCCAATACAACGCAATCAACACAGCTGCGATGTCTATAAATAGAATGTCAATTCCTTCTTTCTTTGGATCCAAAAAAAAAAAAAAAGGATTTAAATGTCTCCAGTAGTATTACTGATCAATTTTCAGTGCATAGTTGTACTAGCAAAAAATGCTTTTGAACCATTATTAAAGTAAAGATAGAATTAGTCAACAACATACATGAAAAAGGAATGTGAACGGTGCCGAATAAAAACGCAGGAACGAAAGAGTAGAAACCGCGGCTTTGCATTGGATCCAAGAAATATAAGAATCGTACTAAATGGTTTGTATGAGTAAAGTCATAATATAAGTGTAATTTAGTCGCCGTACATGCAGAGTTGGCAATCTCTACCCAAACGAACACGTGTAAGATGGTTGGCGTCCAACCCTGCGAATTAACAACCACGGAATATTTCCACAATGACACCCCGAGAATGCCTAAGAAGACTGCAGCAAAGAATACTTGAAAGAAAATAAATCCAGGCGAGTCATATGTCGCGATCCAAGGGTTCTCGCCTGTAAAAAATTATTACACAAACCCCGAATGAGTATATCTTACTTGGGGTTATTGTAACAGTAATCGATTCGTTTTGTGAGAGCAGATCGTGCACAAGAAGACCAAATCTGAACGAGATCTCCAAAAAAGAAATTAGACACCATTTGTGAATAAATCAACTGTCTATTTGTTGCATAGCTAATGTGCTCTTATGTCGAGCCTCTTAACACTTACTTGGACAGCTGGAATATTAAATGGACCATCCGCATCTGCAGGGAATCTTGCAAAAACACCAGGAGTGTCGCCTTCTCGTGTATTAGGCAAAACTTCTATTAACAGTCCTATTGCTCCAGCTAAATACAATTATGAGTATCGGGCAGAATCACAAATGACGTCGGTTAGTTTTGCCGTCTAATAGTAGACGAGAATCTGTCCATTGAAACAGCAAAGTAGCTAAAACATGTAAATATGGTTCATCAAACAAAAACTGGCGTGCTTGCCAAAATTTTTTTTTATGCTTTCAGATGAGACAGGACTTCTTGTCGTATGTTTACCTTCTTGCGCGACTTGCAATTTCCTCCCTGTAAAGCATCCACCGAAGTTCTTAACAGCTACTATCATTCCGGTGGCTTCAACTCCGAGTGATTGACACCCGTACGAATCCTAACCATTAAAAATTTGCGTCAAATCACCGCTAATTTTAACATTGTTCATAAGAAGATACTTGCTAAGTATAACAACGGTGCTGTGATATTGAATTCGCGAACGGCGAACAGGATGGGTGGTGTAGAGAACGTCGGTAAAATGGTTCCATTTCTGGATAAATTAAGCTGCATTAGACAGTAAAAGGTTGAAATTATACTCGTAATGAATATAATAAAAGGCTTCGTTTCGTAGAATTCCAACGGTCATTTTATGCTTTCGTAAAATATCGTACCTTGTATTGGTGGGAGCTTCGAAGACCAAGTCGGCCTCAATTAAGCTAATAGTTGTAAATAATATACACAATCTTAGTAGATGCTGCATTTTTGGAGACTTGGGAATGTGATTTAGAATAGCGATTGACAGAGATCTATTCCAGATCAATAAACTCGTTGAGGTTCTAGATGTGTTATACTTGCGTTTGTTTTGTTGAATCACCTGCCAATGATGGACGATAGGTTTCGACGGAGGAACTTGTCACGTGGAGGGACTTTCCTTTTATAGCAAATTACTATTTTTGAAAATAGCAGAGTCGGTACCGTTGAAATTTACCACGAGACTTTAAACAAAATTTCCACCTTTCTGAAATAGGCACGCACAACAAATGGCTATTGTCGTATTGGCATCGAAAAGCACATTGAAAAAAGAAGTGGTGCAGAAGTTCTTTGGTGAGCATCTGACAGTGAAGGCAGAATTTCACTTTATAGCTGCACCTTCAAATATTAACGAACAGCCAATAGGTAAATTGTTTGTAATATTATGTATTATATTGTGTGCGTAAATAAGGCCTCGGATATTTCCAAAGGAAATTTAAAATGAAAAAAAAACAGATAATGTATCTGCCCAAAAAAAATTCTAAATAATATTTAGTAATATGAACGTACTCACAGGATATGCGGAGACAATAAAAGGGGCTCTTAACAGATTAAACAACGCCAAGAAAGCGTACAAAGGTGATTTTGATTACTTTGTGAGCATTGAAAACGGTTTAATTCCCATTACTACTGAAAACAACGAAGAAATATGGCTCGATGTTGGTTGGGTAATACTTGGTACGTAGTCATCTTGTGTTCAAATTAGTGTTCAAAAAAACAAACCTCGAAATCCAGAGATAAACCACCCATCATCATTTAAAGTGCGCACTGCTTTTAATAACGAATATTTGCTTCCTTGATTATAACATTTATTAATAAAATTTGACTGATAGAAGACAAAACTGGCAAGCAATACTCAGCGTCGTCAGCAGGTGTGCCATTTCCAACAGAATTCGTAGACAAAGCTAAACAAGCAGGATTTGATAAGCATACAGTTGGGTCATATTTAGCGAAGGCTTGCAAATGCAGCGGTACGAATCCACATCTCTTCCTTACGAATAACATGGTATCTCGCGTCACAATGCTCGAACAAGCATTATTTATTGCATTCGGGCAAGCAAATAAACAAGGAATTAAATAAAGAACTCAAATTAAGAATAAGGATATTAAGAGTAGATCCAATCCGACTGAAACAAAAAAAAAAACAACAACTTTGTGGTTAGTTTTTCGGATAAATTTATGTTTCGTATTACAACCTTATTTTACGTACCCTTTGCCTCCCCTGCAATTAAACGTGCCACGGATTGACAGGAGCAGGAACCACGTTTAAACATTAAATCTCCCGCCTAATCATCTGAAACACAAATGGTTGAGCCATCCCCACCTTCACGAATATCATACAAGAAGATTTTTGAACTCGAAAATAAACTCTATTGGTGCCATGCCAGTTACAATCAAGAAAGCGAAGTTTTAATTTTAGAAATAATTAATACACATAGTGGAGTAAAATACAGAGGTGTAAATAGTCATTGTGCTTTGGAGACTTATGCGGCAGTAGTAGAAAAAGATGTTAGAATATTGGATGTAGCAATTAATAATTCAAAAAAAGTCAAATTTGGACCTATAGCCAATATTCTTTGCGAAGAAGAACAAGTTGATAATGAAAATAACGTCATAATTCGCCCAAATAATATAATAACTTATTTAAATTGGCGATTGGAGCAAGCTGGTAAGTGCACGTGCATCCCGTATATTTCCAGTAATATTCCATCTCATATTTCTACCATATTAATAGAATATCGTATACTCGCTGCTGATGCGGCAAAACCATTAATAAGACTGACGCATCCGCCGCTAAACAAAAGCATAGCGATTTTGAGTCCAAGAACTTTGCGGTTTACGAACAGAGAAGTTTGCCGCGGAAATATAACCACCGTTAATGGTAGAATAGTATTCAAGGAGAACGGTCATTATATCATCGGGTGCAATATCATGATTACATTAACCAACGTCTCATCTGAAGCGAAGGCATCCATTGTACTAGAACGAAGGCAACAACGGCAATATTTTCAACCAGCTGCAGCTGCTTTATTCAGTAATATAATTCAAACCCATTTTGTCAATTTATCAGGGTTAATTTCAGTCGAGAAAGACGACGAATTTGTTGTAATTTTAGAACACTGTTATGAATCTGACGACGAGACTTGTCCTCGCGCGTTTTACGCGTATAAAATTTAAATAAAATCATGGCTTCTTAAAAAGACTTTTATTTTACCTCCCGTAATTTAAGATATTTATTAACCGAAGCAAAATAAAAAAATAAGTCAATTTCACAGAGATTATTGGAGATTGAAACTAAATTATTCGTCCCAAGGTTTATTTAAATACGCGTCTAATAGCTCGTGGGGTGTCTGGTTCTCCATAAAATTCTTACATCGCGCGAAAAATTCGTGTAGATCATCTTTGTCTGGTTCAGTGAAACAATCGTCCAGGCCATTAAATCTTCCAATTTCCGAGAATTTATACATCCACGAGGCTATAATGTACTGCATTTCATCATCGTTGAGTCGCAGATCCAAGTAAACGTTGTCAGTTAACTCCAAAAATTCCGTTGCTATTTGATCATATTCGTCTTCAGTCTTAATAGGATTCAATAAAAATCCATTGACGAATCTAATTGCTTCTTTGCCAATATTTTCATGTTTAATTTCAGTGAGGATCAGTTGCAAAAATACTTGCTCGCCCTGCAGTAGTTCGTGCTCTTGAATAGCGCAATCTTGCAACTCCATTTTTGCCTTATCGAATTGACCTGTTAAACAATATACTTCCGCCCTCTTCGCCGTTGCCACTGTAATTAACTTTTTCATCTGTTTCAATTTCTTTTGAATCAGTCTGTACCTCGGCGAGGGATTATTTTCTGGATCCGCAACTTTTGGGAACTCTTCCTTTTCTAACGCCAGGTACTTATTATAGCTTGCAATGTACTCCGTTAAAGCCAAATTAGACTCTTCGTACAACATTGGAATTTTTCCTAATTTGATCAATGTCACCATGAACGTGTTGGCAATGAAATTATCTTGCATTAACGACAAGTGAAATGCCGTGTGATAGTACTTGGATGCCTCTGCATAGTCGATACCAAGACGACTGCTATACTCATATAAAAAAAAAAATAGTTAATATTTGGATAAGATATCCAAACTATTATTATGAAGTAAGAAAATCTTCTTTGGTTAAGAATGCCAGGTGTAATCAAACAATAATAAGAAATAATTATGTGATCCAGATCTAGATCTATCGCAATCGTACCTTCCACGCCAAGCATAGGCAGGAGCAAAGTCCGGGTTAATCGAGAATATAGTCTCGCAGTCCTTATCTGCTGCCTCATAATCTTCGCTATAATAGAACACGATGGATCTGTTGTGATACGCTTTGATGAAGTGCGGACATAATTGAATAGATTTTCCGTAAAATTGCACAGCCTTTTCCACGTCTCTAAAAACAATTCCTGAGTGAGTAATAATAAAAAAATGTGTTTATTAGATGATTAATATCATAATTAAAAATACATTAGTTTTGTACTGTTTGAATTTCAATCGATTGAAAAATATTTAAATCCAAATTGCTATTTATCAAATTAAAATCGTTCACAACTTACTCTAATTCTTCGTAAACATATCCCATGTTATTGTAAATCATACTAATACGCTTGTAAGGATGTTTCAATATGTGATTGTAATCCTCCATCTCTCGGTCAAAATTTGAGCGATCTTCGGCTGCGAGTGAGCCTTGAATATATCCTAAAATGGAAATATGCAAGGGTTAGTGTTAGTACATCTCTTGTTCACAAATGTAATAAAAATTATTAACCAAATAATACGGCATATCTGGTGTTTTTGATCAGAATTATTTTTTTGTGACACAAAAAGGCTAATCGTAGTCGTCATACCTCGTTGATGGTAAAATATTAATTCACCAGGGTTTAATTCAATCGCCTTATTGATTTCCACCAGCGCGTCTTTGTACTGTTCGGTAATACAACAAATATCAGACCGAATTAAATGCTTGTACGGCAGTTCTTCGCATATCTAATTATTAATCGTTAATAAAGTTATCATTTTATTACCATTATTATTTTCTTACTCGCTCAGCAGTCTGAAGGTCTTCTAGGGCATTTAAAATTTCGCCATGATTGGACCAGCAATCATTTCTTTTACGATATGCTCGCCAATAATTGGGTTGTATATTTATAATGGCGTTTAAAGTTTTCTGGAATATAGTGAAATTATTAGATCCTGTCAAAGATATTAAAAGCGAATAAAAAAATATTTACCATAGCGGCAGGGTAATTTTCTTTGTTAAGCTCTTCCATGGCTATATCCATTAAGTTGTCGCTCTATTGTTAGTTAATATTTTAAATAATTTATTGCAATGATCAGATTTGCGATCGTTGAAAATAGCTTACCAGGGCTAGTTTGGGCGATTTGGTAAGTTCTCTGAACCGCTTGCATGTTATGGAGGATATATATATTTCCTTGGGTGTCAGAAACTCCAAGATGTGGACAATGAGTTCCTCTACGAGATTCACCAAGTCAGGGCACCAAGTGGGATCAATTTCCATTGTACCTGCTCACGAGGTATTTTTAATTGTACAATATGGTGGTAGAGTAATTTTGTGTGTTCTTCAATGCCGACAACTTTAATTTTATTGTCATTAAAACCGGCGAAAGGGCATTAAAAAACAATATGTTACGCTGTATTGCAAGAAAATATTGAAGGAGGAAGAGGAGCAAGTGAGATGAAATCATAAATAAAAGGTCAAAGGGGAGTAAAAAAGGGTGGAACCGGTGAAAAGTGGTACATTATATGGTAAAAACTAAAACTAACTTTATTTGCAGTGCATAAGTTTAATTTGGTTGTCGTCTTGGCTAAAGTAGCGATCCAATTAAGTCACGACTTTAGCATTAGTCTTTGGATTAGAAAATATATATATAAACAAATTGAAGCTCCAACGAATGGCTATAAAGTATCTTTATTTTATTGAATTCAGCTAGTTTGACTAACAGACACACAAAAAGTATTTTTTTGTTTTATTTAACCTGATTTAAATATACAACACCATGTCTCGGCAAGCTGATTCTAGCATTAACATCGATGAGGATAGATTACGTGCTTCTTTGCCAGCAAATTCGTTTTTGATTCTTCATGATCAAGTTGAAAGAATCAAGGCTCAATTCAGCATTACTGATGACGAATTATTATATTTCTTGGCGACTAAAATTGCACCGTCTTATGCACGCGCTCCAGTATCCCATTTCTTGGTTGGTGCAGCTGGATTGACATCCAAAGGAAATATTTACCTTGGAACCAACTTAGAATTTCCTCCATTGCCTCTAAACAATTCAGTGCATGGCGAACAATTTTTAATATCACAATTGGTGATGCACCGTGAAGAGCGGTTGAAAAAAGTCGCCATCAATGCTGTGCCTTGCGGGCATTGTAGACAATTTTTTACTGAGCTGAATCACATCGACAAGGTTCAGTACTTCCTTAAAATCGACGACAGGTATTTATAAAAATATTTTGGCGTTATTATTTTTTTGAACAAAATTACGAATTTTCTATTGCATCCGATTTTTTAATAGAGAACTTATATAGGATGGTATTGACAAGCTTGGCAAGCTTACTACCTATGTCATTTGGACCGAAAGATTTGGGGTTTTTCAAGAATTATTTGCTAGACCATGTACACCACGATATTAAGTTAAATCCAAACGTTCTTGACGTAAGATAACCACGAATATTTAAAGTTAAATAACATAAGATTATTTCAGGGCAAATCCGATGTTCAAAAGGAGCTAATTAACGCTGCAGTCGAGGTAAACCCAAAAAAAATTTCGGATTGGGTTAGGAACGAACTAATTAGGCGCCAAAAATAGGCCGCAAAGATTTCATATACTCTTTACAGTAATAGCCCCAGTGGTGTTGCGATTAGAACCAAAGATGGAAAGATTGTAAGTATTTTAAGCAAAATTTATTGCTTTCGGAACTCATCCGCTAAACCGAATTCTTTTCAGTATTCCGGAACGTATATCGAGAATGCTGCTTATAATCCTTCACTTTCACCCCTTCACACTGCGTTGTGCTGCTTAGCCGCTGACCAAGGTCAACAACTGCATCTGGATGTTATCGAAAACGTCGTCTTATTTGAGCTGCAATCGAACCAAATTAGTCAACGAGCTGTGATCGAAATATTCATGAAAAATTTATTGTCCCAAGCCACTTGCGATATCATCTCAATGCAATAAGATAAAAAAAAAAGTATAGAGGTTATACTGAATGTTGCAAATTAAATTTAATGGCAAGATAACGACAACAAATAAGTGCGCAATATTTTTGCATCGATTAGAATGCAATTACGGCGCAAAAATGTAAATAAACAACAATTTTAAAATATTTACCTGGTCATTTTACTATGGCTAGTTATATGCGACATTACCAGGCAATTAAAAACCAAACACGTATGTGCATATACTTTTATTATATTATTGAGTTTGACACATGCCTCGTTTGTTCGCTTGATTCGTTTCTAAGCTAAAATCCAGTAACGTCAACTCGCCTTTGCATCCGGCCACTAACTTGTCAGAACATGCATCGAAAGTGTAAATATTATTCACTACTGTCTTATCAACTAGCTTTTGTGCACTATCAAAGTCTTGGCGATCTAAATATTAAAGATTAATTATTAGATCCGCGTCGCCATGATATCCAAAATTAAGCACAAAGGTGATTGCATTACCTTGTAAGATTTTATACATGTCACAGAGCAAGATATATTGTCTATGAGCAGAACAAAAAAACTTTGTCGAATCCACCCGCATGCAGTACTCTTCTGATCCGCCGGGTAACTGAACTGAGGCCATTCTATGAATGCTCGAATAATCGCTTGAATTAATTGCTTTGCGCATGTCCCAGAACTCAATATCCCCTGCCAATTAAAAGTTTAGACCAAGTTGAGAAAATCGTTTAACAGTTCCCTCTGTACCATTTTGATTGCCGGTAATAAATAAATGCTCCCATAGTGGACTTGACTCTAAACTATAAACGGGGTGATCTATTTTTAGCACATGCAATGGCTGGTTCGATCGAAAGTCCCACAATTTCACTGTACAATCTTGCGATGCGCTAATCAATAACTTTTTGTCCCATAGAGTTCTGATATTATATAGAGATTGTTTAACATTACTGCAATGATCGTAAGTCAATATTCGCTGGCCAGTCTCGAAATCCCATTGTTTGCATAACCCATCCCCGCCACAAGTGAACATAATTTTATCGTCCGATGATAATTTAAAATCCCTTTTAATAAGTTAATAAGCGCTCGTTGTCCTATACATTATCCATTGGTGACAATAATAAACGTACCAGACGTTGTTTTCATGCAAATCGCGCATTACTTTGATTGGCCGAAAAACTTCGGCAAATTCATCGTTGAAATTCGGCGATTGTTTTCTATTAATTTTTTCTACTGGATTTATATCCCACATACGCACACTGATTTTGTTATAAGTCAATGATTTTTGACTTTTGGATCTTACGTTTTGTCGTAGCCGCAAGACACAACGCGTCGCGCGTCCGCAGTAAACTGCACATTCCAAACCATCCACGCATGTTTGCCTATATTTCCCTATTTCAATTTGAATTGTTACTATATTAGGAGTGTCAGATCCAGATGTTACAAGCTAAACCTTCTCTTTAATGTACGGCTTCTTATTTTTAGTTCCAATGTGAAATAACTGCACGTATGTCTCTGAACCGGTTATTACAGTCTTAACAATACTAATTAATAGCGGGATTAAATATTTTATCCACCGTACTTTGTTATCTGAAGCAATTCGCACTGAAAAGAAAGTAGATGCGTTTGGAAAGTCCAGTCTTGATAATTTGTAGGTCCCGTTCTTCCAATTATTCTCTAATAAATATCGCGCAACAAAACTTGTTTTAAACGAACCTGTAAAAGAGGTCAGCTGTGAACGACATTTAAATTTTCATATAAAATTTAAAATTAGAATATCTCAGCTGTAATATTAAATCTTAATTTGTAAAATATTTAATATTTACCATTGGTTGCGTCTGGTTCTTGTAGCTTCATGTTGAAAAATAACTTGTATAGCAGTGTCCAAATACCGCTTTTTGAATCGAAAAATTCTCTCCAAGCTCTCGACACCATACAACTTACTCCCATATCACGCTGAGATAAATATCCAATGATCTGTACGGAGATCTCAAGAGGCAAGTTTATCAATGTGTCTATCTCTTCTTTTTGTTGACTTTGGTGCTCCATCTTAGAAAGGCTTTATTAAGTGGATTTCATTAACGATGGCTTGAAATAACTGGGTTGGTTATTAAGCCCGCACGATATCAAAAATCAGTTTTGTGCGTTTCTTTTTGGGCTTTATTTTCAGGTCGTCATGTTGTAAATACTATTAACCTCGAAAGCAAACAACACGTACTGTTCAGGAAGAAATACTTCAACTGTAAATCATGAGCTCACAGATGAGACCTATCAACATTCCGGTAAGTTAACCTGCATCACACTTACGAAAGTTGTCCATCAACATTGCGCAAATAATTTTTTTACGAATTTTAAACATTAAAACATTTAGGGACAAGCGATCGCCAAAAATATTTTTTTTCTACATCTAAAACAAAAAAAATTATAATTTGTGTATTCATATAGTGCTAATAATACTATAACAGGGAGAAAACATGCCATTCAGCAACAAATACTTTGTCAAGTAAGTTACGCTGATTTGCGACCAAAACATTGTAGCGGCTGAGAATGTTTTGTCTTGCTGCCAACCATCTTTTTATTGTTGTGCTTAACTTTTATTGTGCTCATAGATCTTGCTTAAAGAGGCCTCCTCTTGCCGATTGTACCAACTCACAAGTCATTGGCAACGCACTTGTTAAGAAATCGATCAGGCGCGTTCATTTTCAATTACCTGAAGAAGAACCTGTGCTGAACTTCAAAAAGAGGATGAACTCAAGTAATTACTCAGACTATAAAGGTATGATTCTTGCTGATCTTTATAAAAATTCAAAGTTTCAAAGTAAATCCGGAATAATAGAGCATGACTTTTTGTTGAGATAAACAAAATATTAGCTTTAATTGTACCTCTCACTTACAAAGAACTCTCATTGGATCTAAATTTCCTTTTTAGGAGAGCTAGTACAAAACAATTTAGCAGAGCTTGGCGACATTACCAAGGCAGCTTATTTTACTCTTATCAAATCCTTTGGACCTACACGAGCAAAGGAAACTATATTCTGGGTAAACTATCAGCCTGGTATTACGAGCAATTACTTGAAGTACATGATGGAGTGGGATTGGATGTAATACCAGGCTGATAGTTTACCCAGAATATAGTTTCCTTTGCTCGTGTAGGTCCAAAGGATTTGATAAGAGTAAAATAAGCTGCCTTGGTAATGTC
>Ga0209960_1001958_pt1 | contig 23065 bp, 20 predicted proteins | sample ThiBiot_500_plan_2_FD_183947 | JGI IMG/M metagenome (GOLD analysis project Ga0209960, IMG submission 183947) | Wastewater bioreactor microbial communities from Cape Town, South Africa - Thiocy_expt_500_plan (SPAdes) | ecosystem: Engineered > Bioreactor > Thiocyanate-remediating >...
TGTTTGGTTCTCTACTTCTTATTTTTAAACTTCTAAGGATAAAAAAAAAAAAAAAAAAAAAAAAAAAAAAAGTTGAAACAAAAGAAGAAGAAAAAAAATGAGATTTAAAAGAATGAAATAAGCAAACCCAAAGCAAAGAGCACAACAAGAGATAGTAACCACTTCATAGTTCAAGATGTTCAGAAGGTTAAAGGACTGTAAGGATTTCTTTTTTCTTTTTGTTTTTTCTTTTTGTTTTTCCTTTTCTTTTTCTTTTTCAAAACCTTTAAAGGTTTTCAGGGTTTCTTGTTGCTTTCTGGATTTTCCAAAAGCAAACAAAAAAAAGCCAAGTAGTAGTTAGCAGATTTCATTTATTCGCAGTGATTTGTTTGGTTCTCTACTTCTTATTTTTAAACTTCTAAGGATAAAAAAAAAAAAAAAGATCCCTTCCAGAAAAAACCACTAAGATCAGATTGGACCTTTGATACAAAAAAATTATTTGATTGGTTATTTGATTCACAGGGAAAAGTCAAAAAAGAACAACTAACTTGAACTCGAAACAGGAAAAAGAAAAAGAAAAGAAAAAAGAAAAAAGAAAAAAAGAAAAATAGTCACCAGAATCAAACTTTTAAACTTTACTAACATTTGATTACTAACAACATCAACAATGAAAGAAGTAAAGAGATTGAAGATTTGAGAACAGAGACTGAAATAAAAGAGTGTTGTGAAGGTTGTTGCAGATTCTGAAATACTTAATTCTTGAATAAATAAATAAATAACTTGATTTCTAATGAATTTTCAATTCCTTTGTTTTGAAATCTAGATAACAATCTGAAAGTAGAATTATCATTGAATAAATAGAAATGGCATCCTTGTCTTGAAATATAATTAATAAATTAATAAATGAAAATAAAAAAATAAAAAATAGAATTAAAAAAAAAAAGATTTACCAGCCAATCCAAGTTGTATCCTCAATTGAAGTCTTGTTTCATTTGGATTTTTTTCAAATAATTCTAATAATTTAACAATCTTTCCACATTCTCTTTTTCTTTTTTGAAACTCTTCTTCATTTTCCCATTCATCCATTTCCATTTCTTCTCTTTCTCTTGCCCAATCAAGACCAGTTTTTCCCTCATTATCATCTTTTTTATTGATATCTATTTCTCTTTCACATGCTAACAGATATTTCACAATTTCAATATGTCCATAATAACAAGCAGTTAAAAAAGGTATTGAACCATCATTTGTTGCTTTGTTAACATCAATTCTTTTATCATTTAATAATAATTTCGCAATTTCAATATGTCCTTCTTGGCAAGCAATCAAAAAAGGTGTTACTCCTTCATTTGTTGCCTTATTGGCATCAATTCTTTGATCATTTAATAATAATTTCATTATTTCAATATTTCCATTTTCACAAGAAATATAAAGAGGTGTTTCACTATCATTTGTTGCTTGATTGATATCAACTCTTTGGTCCTTTATTAATAATTCCAGAATTTCAATATGCCCTTCTTGACAAGCAATATAAAAAGGTGTTACTCCATCAATATTTTCTTTATTGATATCAACTCTAATATCATTTAATAATAACCTCACAATTTCAATGTGTCCTTTCCAACAAGCAATCCAAAAAGGTATGCAACCTTTTTTTGTTGCTTTATTGATATCAACTCTATTATCATTTAATAATAATTTCGCAATTTCAATATTTCCATTTTCACAAGCAATAAAAAAAGGAGTTCTTGAATGCTCAAAATCTTGCCAATTAATGTTAATTTGTTCATTTTGAAGTAATGTTTGAACTTCTTCAATATTTTCATCTTTACAAGCTTGATAAAGTTGTTCTTCCATTTGTTAAATATTTTCAATGCTTTCTCTTTTTTTTGAAGGCCAAACTAAAGATATTGAAGAGTAAAAGATGTATTTCTTGAACTATTAAATTTTTTGAGTTGAGTTGATTTTATTTAATTTGAGTTATAAACAAAAATTATTTTTGTTTTTTATAGGTTTACCTTCGATGATTTATTATTTATGAGTTGCGCTACTTTCAAATAATAATACTAAAAAGTTTCAAACAAAACAAGAATACTGCGAAAGAAAGCAGAACAAACAAGAAATTTCAGGAACCAAACATGATTTTTTTAGAAAGAACAAACAATTCAATCAATGAATACTAACTGTGCATTTTTTACAAAAAGAAAAATTTAATGATGACAAAGTAAAGGTCTGAGTTTGTCAATTTCACTATTAGTATTGAGTTGAAGCTTTGCTGAACCTAATTCCGAATTGTATTCAATATAGTCATTTATTATCTTCTGAAATCAGAAAAAAAAGAACTTCTAGCAGATGTTTCAAAAAAATTTGGAAGAAAAAAAAAAAAAACAAACACCAACACCTAAATTAATTAATCAATAAATAACTAATTAATTGCAATCCATTGGGTTCATTTCATCCAAGGATTCTTTCATACATTAATTATTGTTGCAATTTATTTATTTATTTATTTGTTATTTATTTCAGTTAATCAGTTTAATCTAGTCACGTGGTATAATATGAAACCCAAAAAAAAAAAAAAAAAAAAATGAATCGGGTAACTTTTTTTCTGCTACCTTTTCTCCCCAACAACACCTTATTATTAAAGAATGAGAATCTTAATCAATGTTTTTCAATTCCTATTCATTGTCTTTCATTTTTTATTCTATTCTATTCTATTCTATTTTATATTTATTTCTGATTTTTATTTGAGTTTTGTGTTGTTTTATTGTTGTTGTTTTTTGTTGCTCCTTTTTGAAAAAAAAAAAAAGATGCGGAAAGAAACAAAGAAAATAAATAAAATCAATAAATTAAATGGGCTGATAAATTAGAACACAATGATAAAAAAAAGTTTAAGAAGGAGAAAAAATATAAAAGAAGAAAAAGAAAGTTTAATAACTTTTATTTGTAAAAACAAAAAAAAATACATAATTTTGAATGAAATTGTTTTGAAATTGTTTTAAAATATTTTTAAAAAAAGTCAATTAATAAATATTATTTCTTTTTTCTGTTCATTTTTTGAATTAATATATTGAATTTATATATAGCAACTGGATAAGTTTTCAGAAGGTCTGTATAAATTTGGAGGTGAGATTAATCAGAAAGTTCAAAAAGCTGTAAATAAGAAGAAACGAGACCCAGTTTTTGGGAGACCTATTGAGAGTTTTACGTCTCATGATTTAATTGAGGGGGTTCCTGTACCTGTTTATCGTGGAATTGAATTTCTTTGTAGTGATGGTAAAAGAGATTTTATTCTTTCTCGAGATATCTATTTCTTTTTTCATTGATATCCTTGTTTTTTTTTTTTTACAGTGAATTTCTTGAAAGAATCAGGTCTGTTTAGAATTGCGGCTGTGCAAAGTGATGTTAAAGGATTAAAACAATTGTATGATAAAGGTTTTATTTCATATTTAATTATCGCATTCATACAAAAAAAAAAAAAAAAAAAAAATCAACTATCATAAATCATTAAATCATCAAATCAAATTATCAAGGACAAGATCCTGATCTTAAAGAACTTTATTTTGTACCGCATCCTGTGGCAAATATGTTAAAAGCTTATTTTAGAGAATTACCTGAACCATTATTAACTTTTGAACTTTATGATTGTTTTATGGCAGCAAATGGTAAACTTATATTTTTTTAAAAAAATATTATAGATTTTTTTTTTTCTCAATCAATCAATTCAAAAATATTAGGAATTTGTATTCCCCAACCTAGGCTCGAATGTATTCAAAAAATTATTGGATTTCTTCCACCAAAAAATTATACTTTATTAGTTTATCTTGTGAAGGTTTAATTGATCCATTTATTTATTTATTTATTTATTTAGATTCTTTCTCTTAAAACAATAACCATTTTCAAAAAAAAAAAAAAGTTTCTTCGGATTGTTGTTTCATTTTCAACATTTAATAAAATGATATCTTCAAATATTGCTACTGTCTTTGCACCAAATTTACTTCGCCCAAAAAATGAAGATATAACAGAAACAGTTCTAGATACTAATAATGTTGCTGCAATTATGCATTCGATGATTGATGATTTTGAATTTTTATTTAAAGTTTTTTTTTTTTTTTTTCTTTCTCCTCTTCTTTGAATGAATTATAATCAATTTAAAATAGGAGGCAACTCTTGAAAAATTTTCTTTTGAATATCTTGTAAATGGTGATCCAATTCCTTCTCAACCAATGGAAATATCATCACCAGTTATGGTGAATCGTTCTGCAATCAATCCAAATCTTCCTCTCATTCCTATTGATAGAGCTAAAAATAATTCAGATTACTCCAATACCTCAAATGTAAATAAACCAAAAACTAACTCAACTAATACCGTCTCAAATAATTCTGTAAATTCTAAAAACCCTTCAAACCCTTTAATCCCTTCAAATTCAACAAACTCTGGAAAGATTCCCACCCAAAATCCACCAAGTAATATTAGAAAACCAGAACCTCCTCCAAAACCATCTGATAAAAAGATTCCTCCACCTAAACCTCCAAGAACACATCAAGATGGTATGTTTTTCTTTTTTTCTTCTTCTTCTTCTTTGTTTTCTTTATGCTTTCTTTTTCTTTTTTCTTTTTTTCAATACAACAATTTTGAATAGAAAAAATTGATGAGGATGAAAATGAAGATGAGGAAGAAGAAATAATTTATAGAGAAGCTAAGAATGCACTTAGACCATCTTCTCGTCCAATGACGATAATTGATTCTCCTCCAGTTCGTTCTCCTCAACAAGGTGAAGTTGCTCAATTAACAGCGCAGTTTAATAGAATGAGTGTTCTAATGTTAAATGAGTATTTTTTTTCTTTCTTACTTACTTTTTTCTGTTTTTTTTTGAATTAACCATTCATTTTTATTTTCTTTCGTTCTTTTTTCTTTGATAAAGTTTACCACTTCCCCAGAATCCACCTCCATCATCAAATTTATCTCGAAGTGTCTCAACTCCAAACCCTCCACCAAAAAATTCACCAAAAGTAATATCTAACTCTCCTCAAAACGAGCCTAAGCGTATCAATCGAACAACATCAACCCCAAATCCAGATCCTAAACCCTTTTCTACTCAAAATTCTCAAAATACAAACTACTTACCTCCAACTTCACCACGCTTTCAGGCTTCAAATACTTCAAATTTTAATTCAAGCTCAAGTTCAAACTCTAATTCTAATTCTAATATTGATCCTAATGTACCACAACAACGCCTGAGGACTCAAACTTTTCAAGGAAACTCTACTTCATTTAATCAACCCCCTCAAAAACCTCTCAAATTTAGAGCACATGCTCAAAATTCGACCTCAAATTCAACAAATGACTCAAATATACCACAAGGAAGACCAAATCCTAGGCCAAGTCATTTCTATAAAGAAGTTTAGTCTCAATTTTGTTCAAATTCTAATGTCATTGTACTTCTTGAATTTTTTTTTGTGTGTGATTTTTTTTTCCAAAAAATAGACTTTGAAGATTTTGATTTTTGATTTTTTTTTTTTTGATTTTTTTTTTTTTTTTTTTTTTTTTTTTTTTTTTTTTTTTTTTTTTTTTTTTTTTTCTAAAAATTTTTTTTTTATTTTTTTTTTTTTTTTTTTTTTTTTTTTTTTTTTTTTTTTTTTTTTGATTTTTTTTTTTTGTTTTATTCTTTTATATATTATTATTGGAGCTCAATCCAACATGCAACTATTATAATATCAAAGATCATCCTTTTTGAACTCAAAATAATCACAACTTTTAGTGACATATTTATTTGGGATAGATAAGCTCAAGAAGAAACAATAAGGATATCCAATAAGGAGAATGAAATTATTATGTGAAATTCATTTTCAAACCAACAAAAACGATTATCAGAAGAATTTAATACTTTAATATTTTCATATGTGATGTTCTCCTAAATTCTTGAACTATTATGCAGTTATAACAATGGAATTATTATCGTCACATCAATGATGATGTCCTTAATTTTTTTTCACTTTTTTATTTGTTTTAAAGTTTTTCAATTATTGAATGTCCTATTTTTGGCTATTTCTAGTGATTGTTAATTTTCCTTTCCTTTCCTTCAATCCCTTTTTTTTTCTAAGTTTTTTGTTTATTTATTTCTTTTAGTGCAATAGTTTTAGAGAGAAAAATGAACCACTAAAATAAATAAATTAAATCAATCATTGATGAGTTAAAAGAATAAAAAGAAATCTCAAAAAGAAAAGAAGAAAAGAAAAACGATTATTATTATTATTAAAAAATGAAAAAAAAAAATTTTTTTTTTTGAATTCAGCCATTTTCTTTTTTTGAACCCAATAATACCCAAACCAGGATCTATAAAAAAAAAAAGTGCCCATCCAATCAGATTTTTCTCTAACAAAAAACGTGGAATTTTATTGGACGCGAAATTTTATTGGAGGTTAATTTCGCTAGCCCTTTTTGGATTATTTTAAAAGGCTCTCAAGAAAGAAAAGAAATGAAAATAAAAAGAATAAAACAACGCAAGACAGTGAGGGCGTTCAACTAACTTCAAAAAAAAAAATTAAAAAACCATGAAAGGAATGCGGTTTGGGAGGAGATTTCGAGTTATACTTTTCGGTTTTATCATTATATTCGCTTTAACTGGGATTCAAGTCTCTCTAAAAGCTGGTTTAATTGGTAAAACGCCTACTAAAGGGAGACCAAAACCAAAACCAAAACCAAAACCTCCTAAAAGTATGAATTTTCTTTTTTTTCTTTTTTTCTTTTTTTTTTATTATTATTCTTTTTTAGATTTATTTGAAAAATAAAAAAGTTTGAAACCTTAAAGATAAAAAAATTAAAATGGATGAATGAATGAATAGTATAATAAGAATTTTTTTTTTAAAAAAAAATTAATCATAATAGCAATGCCTAAAGATCTGACGGGAACTGTAGAACCAATTTGGAAGACAGCAGTTGATGACACAAATTTGTGTCTTGACTGGAAATATGGAGAAGAAGCCCTTCTTCTAGATGTACTTTTTTCTTTTTTTCTTTTTTTTCTTTTTTTTTTTCTTTTTTTATATTTGTAGTGTTACTGTCATTATTATTATATTTATTTTCACTTCTTTTCTTCTTTTTTCTTTTCTTGACTTCCAAACAACTTTTTTAATTTGTTTAAAACTTTCTTTTTCCTTGTGACATTTAGAGATTAGAGGAATTTGAGATATTGACCCAAAACAACCACATTTATAAAGGGAAAAATCTTGAAGACCTCAAATTTGCACTAGTAAAACAAGACGTTTATTCAAACTTATATTGTTCTCCACCTAATAGTTATGGATATGATATCATCTCAAAGACGATGAAACATCAAGGGCCAATAGCGCTCTTTACCCCAATTGTAAATAGTAGTTATATTATTGTTTCAACGAATAAAGATGATAAAGAGACAGCGATATGGAAAGAAAAAGTTCATGATTGCCACCATTTTCAAATGGAAGAAACATTATATGAGACGCGGTATCAATTTAGATCTGTAGTTTCTAGTGAAACTGTTTGTCGCCCCTCAGAATTAGCTCAAGATCCAGAAGGAATTGATTGGAGTCAATTTGATGTTGTAATTACGATGGATAATCCAGTTCCAGCTAGAATCACACAAAATTATCCTCAAGTAATTTGGGCTTATTTTATTACTGAAGGTTGTATGTCTTCTGCTAAAAAATCAATGGTTGAACCAATTACAGGTTATGATCTTTACTTAACGCAGGTATTAATTTATTTTATTATTAATTTATTCTCTTTTTTCTTTGAATGTTTTTCTTTTTTTTTTACTTTTGATATTATTTTTCTTTTTTTAAAACTTTTGATATTGTTTCTTTTCTTTTCTTTTCTTTCATTTTTTTTTCATTTTTCATAAATTTTAATTGATAATAATAAAAAAAAAATCTAGAATTTAAATATGAGAACAATCTGTAATCATCCATTTCATGTTATTGAATTTCCTTGGACTCTCGCATACCCTGATATTCAATTTGAGTTTAAAAAAGAACCAATTTCTCCTCCAGATCGAAGTATTCTCCTAGAAAGAAGAGGTGGTTATCTCACAAATGATCATGGTTTTACTCAAGAGCAAATTGATCAATTTAATGTGTTATTAAATGGAACTGTAACAAAAATGTCAGGAACCCCTTTAAAATTAGTTGAGAAATATATGAAAGCTAGATATTATATTCAATTAACAAAACCTGGGAGAGGTCATCGAGGAAATGCAATGACAGAAGCAATGGCAAGTGGAGTTTTAGTTATTGGTTGTTGTGTTTCAAATTTAGACGTTCTCACACTCTCAGGTACACGAAGAGAAACTTTTGAAGAGATATATGATTTAATTCAAGAGCTTGAAAAAAACCCTGAACTTCTTGTTCAAAAATACTTAACTCAGAGAAGATTATTTAAATATTTATCGTATGATCGTCCGCTCTATCAACTTCTCAGTAAATCTCAAAAGATCTATGATGAGAGAAATTTTTAGGATCATTAAGAGAAGAAGGAAGGATTTTCTTTTTTTTTTTTTTCTTCTCAAGTACATATTGTTGTTTGTTTTTTAAAAACTTTTGTATCTCTTTTATATATTATTACTATTTACTATCCCGATCTATCTTTTTTTTATCTTTATTTTATTTCACAATCAATTGTTTTAGAATCTCATAACAAAAAAAAAATTTGAAAAAGAAAAAAATTAGCTCAAAAAGAAAAAGAAAAAAAAGTTCAAAAAAAAAAATTCATGATAGCAAAAAAAAAAAAAAGAAAGTAAAGTTTAAATTGAAAACAGCGAACTTTGAGGGAGTTATTGGATTGTTGGAGGACGGGAAAACTCAGGCTGATTCACACTGATCTTGGTCTGAAAAGAAATAAAACCACGAATCTGTTGAGAGTTTGGAGTTGATTCTTCTAGAAAAATATTGATTTCTTACTGATCGCTGCTTGATTCGATTTAATTTCGAAACAAAAAAACCCATAGATTTGCTGAGATTCAAGTCTTTATATTTGATGGTTCGTTTTTTTAAAAAAATTTAAAATGAGAAACAAGCAAGTATTGAAAATAAATAATAATAATAAAAAATCAATTCATTGAATCAAGTTTTTTGAAGCAAGACTTGAATTCACACAACAAGAACAAGAAAAGAAATGAAAAGAACAAGAATGTTTTATTGTGAACTCTTTTTGGTTATATACAGGAGAAATATTTAGCCGCAACCAAATAAGGAAAATTAACATGTTAGGATTTTTGTTAATTCGAAAAAAGTGAACAAGTTAGAATAAAATTATAAATGACTTGTTCCGTTTTTTAAAAATTTCATATCAATTGAACACTCCCGGATCAAAAAAAAAAAAAAAAAAAAAAAAAAAAAAAAAAAAAAAAAAAAAAAAAAAAAAAAAAAAAAAAAAAAAAAAAAAAAAAAAAAAAAAAAAAAAAAAAAAAAAAAAAAAAAAAAAAAAAAAAGAAAATGGAAGTTTAATTAGCAATGCAGGACAGAAAAAAAAAGAAAGAAATGGTTCTTGTTTCAAACTTTCCCTTTAATTTTAATCCAATTTTCTATTTTATTTTCAATTTTTTCTTTCTTCAAAAGTTTAACATTTAACATTTCTACTCACATGGTTCAATTGTCAGACTTTTTTTTTTAAAGTTCAAATTTCTCTTTTTTGGAACAATTTTAATACCTTCATTTTTTTTTCTTTGGTTCTTTTGTGAACATTTTATGAAACAATTTTTTTTTTTAAAAATCTTTTCATCCTTTTTTTTCTTCCTTTTAAAAATCTTTTGGTCTTTGTTTTTTTTCTGCTCCTGTTTATTTCTTTTCTTATCTTTCTTCGTCTTCTGTTTTCTGTTCCTTTCAAAGCTTCCTCCCCCCCTTTTTCAATCTCTCCCTCCTCCCTCCCCTAAAACCTGTAGGGTTTTTCCTTTTGACATTTGACTGTCCTATTCTGTTTTGTTATAATTGAACTATCACATTTTTAAAACTCATAAACTCATAAACTAATGAAATACAATAAAATCAATAAAAAGCAAGGAGCACCTGCTCAAGATTGTACATTAAAACAAAAAGAAAAGAAAAATACACCAAAGTTATATGAAGTTCATAAAATGGGTGAGTTGTTTTTTTTATTTTTATTATTATTATATTGTTGTTATTTTATCAAAATGTTAATTTTTTTTTTTTTTTTGAAAGATAATAAAGTAGGAAAATCGAAAACGAGGATACAAAATGCTCAATCAAAGCAACCATTTATTTGTCCTATTAAAGATTGTATTGTTCAATTTACGGCACAACATTCTGTTAAGCGTCATTTTATTAGATTTCATTCACATTTAGGAGATTGGGAGGATATAACAAAGAAAACGACTTTTCATGTCTCAACTTTTAATGATTCAGGTCAAATAGAACAACAAGAACAAGCTCATTTTTCTTCCCCAATGATTCGTAATTATATTCAATCGAAAAATCAAGAAGATTCTCAAGATGATGTAACAAAATTTTGTCAATATAATGGTGATGGAGAAAATCATCAAAAATCTCAGTTAGATAGTACAAATGTGAAGCCCATCTCAAAGCTGAAGGACTCAAAAAATAATGATAATTTAAAATATGATGAAAATTCAAAAGATTTACAAGAAAATTTATCTTCGCCTACTCAACCTCAACCACCTTTACTTCCACATATATCTCACCTTCTAGACTCCATTCCTCAACCAAATAATAATCAAGCCCATCTCTTATTTTGTAATAATTCTAAAAACCTACCGTCTCCAACGACAAAATTTTGTAATTATTTAGAGTAAACTGTTTATTTATTCCCTTTTCTTTTTCTCCTTTTGTTTTCCTGTTTCTTCTTCCCCTCTTTTTTTTTCCTTTTTTTTTTTCTTTTTCAAGAAAGAAATAAACCCATTTTTTTTTAAAAAAAAAAAACTTGAAATTTTTAAAGACATTTTTTGAACTAAAGACTTTTTTTTTTTTGTTTTCTTTTTTTATTTTTTATTATTTTTTATTTTATTTTACTACTTAATTTATTCTTTACCCACTTCTGTGAGCTCTTGAAGGGTTTTATCAACTTGAGAGTTTGATATTGAAGAAACTTTTGAATTATAAGATGTAGAATCTTCTTGAGTTCTAAAGAGTGACTTCCAACTCTTCAAGACATCAGCTTTTAGGAAAAATAATACAAACATGATGATTCCGATACCAAATAGAAGTAACTAATATGAATATAAATTATTATTAAAATTGTTTTTGAGATTTAGAAACAAAAAAAAAATTACATTCGCTATCACATAATATGGAATGTTGACTAAATAAGGAGAAACAACTTTTGAACATTCACTTTGTCCAGATCCTGAAGCAATGCAGATAAACCATTCTTCAACATATTTATCTTCAAGAATTACTCTTGCATAGACTTGCATATGAAACTTTTTTTTTTGAAAGTTTAAATGAGAAGAAAAAAAAAAAAAGAAAAAAAAAAAAAAAGAGAGAGAAAGGAAGAAATTGAAACCCAAAATATGATCAAGATCAAACAGACAGAAACAGTTAATATGAGGGGTCTAATTTGAAGTTGAATGATTTGATATATTGTTCTCTTTGTTCTTCGAGCAACCTTTTAATAATCATAATTTTATTTAATTTTTTTTTTCAAAAAAAAAATCAAAAAAAAAAAAAAAAACAAAAAAAAAATGCAAACTAGGAAAATTTTGATGAAGGTCACAATAACAAGAGCTGTGGTTCCAAAAATGATACATGCAAGTGGGATAAGTACGTAATTATTTTGATTGTCAGTCCCAGTAATAAAACAACCATTTCCTAAGGCCATAATCATTTTCCTCCCTGCAACTAAAGCTACAGGAATTACTGGAAGAAAAGTTGCGAGAGCTCCAAATAAATAAATCAAGTTTCCCATTGCTTGAAATTGAAAAATAACTACCATCTAGATGAAAGTAACATGAAAAATAAAATAAAATAAAATAAAATAAAAAAAGTTTGATGAAATTACCAAAAAGATCATTAAGGCGATAAATGCAATCCAAAGAGCACAAGAATATAAAGAAAACATTAACAAGACTCCTGTCGCAACACAGAGAGAATTTGTCATGTCACCCTTTTTTTCAAAAAAAAATAAAAGGTAATGAAAAAAAAAAATTTTTTTTTTTAAAAAACAAAAATAAATTAAGAAATGAAAGAAATAAATGTAAACCTCTTCAACTTCGTTATTACAAAGGGTGTTGTTGGAAAATGCGAGCCATTGAGAAATATAACCAATTAACATTGAGATTGCAAGCATTGGAATCATTACCTTATGAATTAAGAATTAGAAAAGAAAAGAAAAGAAAAGAAAAGAAAAGAAAAGAAAAGAAAAGAAAAGAAAAGAAAGAAAGAAAGAAAGAAAAAAGAAAATGAAAATGAGAATACTTGTGAAAGAGTTCTTTTTGAAGGTATCACAACATAAGATGCAATTAATGGAAGTAATAAAAGTCCACAAATGACAGAATAAATATTGAAAAATAAAAATATTGATTCCATTTGACCTTTTGGATAGAATGAAAAGAGAGCAGGACATGAAAGACAACAAACATCTCCTATTTAATGGTTTAATATTTATTTTTTGAATTCAATTTTCTTTTCTTTTCTTTTCTTTTCTTTTCTTTTTTTCATTTTGAAGAAGAAGTGAAATTCAAACCAGGACATTTTTTATTTGGGACACCTAAAGGATTACGGATTAATGGTTCAGGACAAACAATTGCATCAAGATCTGATTTAATTTAAATTTATTTAGAAATAATAATAAAATAATAAATGAAAGTTTACCTAAAGGAGGAATGAAGTCAAAATTTGAGCAATTGGTTGTAGGATATTGAGAACATGATGGGATAAAGCTTCCAATATCAGTACCATTTAAAATTGATGCACACTCTTCAAAAAAACTATCACATAAAGGCTGACAAATAGGGATTGGATCTAGCATTATTATTATTATTTCAATGATTCTTTTCTTATTTTCTTATTATTCAATTTTTTTAAAAAGATAAGAAGTGATAGATTGAAAAAAAACTAACCTCCATTATTATCGCAAGGAGAAAAGAAAGCTCCACAAAGAAATTTCACTGCAATATAATAGCATTTTGGCATCAAAATTGGAGCATAAACTGATATATTCTTAAATCCAAACTCTGTTAATACACTCTCAATCACATCTTGGTCAAATACTGGCGAGATTTGGTTTGGTTGAGGGTAATGACTAGTCATATCTTTACAAATATCTCCATGATAAAGCTCACAACTCTCACCAACATTGAAATATATAAAAGCTAATAGTACAACTAGGATATACTTGAATTTATCCATCTTTCAAATAACGGTTATTTTGAAAGAGTTTAGGTTATTGTATTTCTTCGTTATCTCCTTCTCCTTCTTCTCCTTCTTCTTTCTGTTTTATAACTATTGATGTATAAATAAAAAGGTTAGAATTTCTCTTTTTTTAAAATAATTGTATTTAATTTATTAATTTTTGAATTCAATTCATTTATTGATTCAAAGATTATTATTACTTTTTTTTTTTGTTTGGGTCAACAATTAATCCCCATTCAATTCAATTAAGCCGCTCACACTTTTTCAAATAAAACAAATAAAATTAATAAATGAAAAAAATCTAAAATGTTGAATTCAAAAATGACAATCAATCAAGCATTATTATTATTATTATTATTATTGAAATATGAATGAATGAAGGATATAAGGAACAAAATTAAAGATTTTTTGTTTTGGGTTTCAAAAATCAAAAACCAGAAGAAACAAGATGAAAAAGTTCTGGACATCTCCTTCATTTCAAACAAACAACAAATAACAAATAACCCCTCTCTTTCAAAGATTTATTAGTTAGTGTGAATTGGTCCATCCTTTCACACTTTTTTAGTTCTTTTATATTTATTTTTGATAGCTTTTCAATCCTCTTTGAAATTGTAAAGTAAAAAAAAATTGTTGAAGAGAACATTGGTTAGGGTTCAGAAAGAAAAGTCAAAGTTTTTTTGTTTTTTTGTTTTTTTGTTTTTTTGTTTTTTTGGTGGTTGCAAAAAAAAAATGATCGAAACAAATCTTTCAAAGGGTTGACTTTTTTTCTTTGGTTTTTTGTTGATGTTTTGTTGATTTTTTCGAATCATTCGTGCGTTGGGTAAAACAGAATTCGAAGAAAAAGAAATTATTTTTTTGATTCAAAGAAAGAGTAAAGTGAGAAGAAGAATAGATTTCTTTTATTTTGATTTTGAAAACGAAAGATATACTGTTTCTGATAATTGTTCAATTCTATATTTTCCATTCATAGTGCTGGACTTTGAGCAATTCCTTCAAATACCAAACGTTCCAATGTGCTTGTATATTTGATTTCTAGATCTTGACATTTTTTGAATGAAATTGATCCTGATTGACGGGTTTACTAATTCTTCAAATCAGCTCAAAACTTTAAAACTAAAGAAGTTGGCATTCTTTGCTTGATTTTTGTGAACCTTTATGATTATTAATGCAATTGATGCTGAGTTTAAATATTGAATTGGAAAAAAACAAAAATACCAGATGAATTAAGTTCTATTCGTATATTTGTTCTTGTTTCATTAGGATTTCTTTCAAAAGATTCTAATAATTTCACAATCTTTAAACAATTTGATTTTCTTTCTTGAAATTCTTCTTCACTTTCCTCATCTCTTTTTTCTTTTCTTCCTCCCTCTCTTGAAACATCAATTGCAGTTTTTCCTTGATTATTTTTTTCATTTACATCTACTCCCCTTCCACTTACTAACATATATTTTATAACTTCAATATATCCATAAAAACAGGCAACAAAAAAAGGTGTCTCATTGCTCTTATTAGCTTGATTGATATCAATCCTTTCATTATCTAACAACAACTTCACTATTTCAATACGATTATTAGCACAAGCACGAAAAAAAGGTGTTTCAGAAGTTGCTTTATTCACTTCAACTCTCTCATCATTTAATAAGAACTTCACAAGATCAATGTGTTCATTTTCACAAGCATAATTAAAAGGTGTCCAATCGCACTCTGCATTATTAATATCAACTCTTTGATCATTTAATAATAACTTCACAATATCAATATGTCCATTCTGACAAGCAGCATGAAGAGAAGACCAACCTCCATCACTTAGCCAGTTTACATTTAGTTCATTGTTAGAGAGCAGCTCTTTGGCTTCTTCCACTTGGTTATTTGAACAAGCGACAAAAAGCGTTCGTTCCATTTTTTATATAAATTTATTTATTTATCGAATAGAATCATTCTGATGTTTGAGTTTATAAACTAAAGTGAATGGTTTAGAATTGAAAGGAGTTGAAGAAAAATGAAATTGATTGATTTTGTAATCACATTCTTCTTTTAGTTGTAACGAATTTGAGATCCTGTCTTCAAACAAAATAAAATAAAGTATAAAAATTATTTCAACGAATTTCCGAATTTTTCAAATTCTGGTTTTCAAAAAGTCATAAATCAATTAGAAAACGATAGGAAACTCATTCCCTTTTGCTTCCAAAAATTGATTTTCAGAATCTGACTTATTTTTATCACGTGAGGCCTTTTTTTTCTTTTCAAAACAAAAGAAAACGAAAAAAACAAAACAAAAAGAAACCCATAAAGAAGAAAAACAGGCAGAAACAAGAAGAGAAGCCGAAAAACAGAAGCTTGAAGTTGAATGATGTTAGAGGAAGCAAAAAGAAGTTATTCAAAAGCTCAAAAGACTTGAAATACAATGAAAAGGAACAAAAAGGCTATGTTCAAATATTGTTAATATAAGCGATGATAGACGAATTCTTTCAAACATTGAATGCATTGGAAATTTTCCCTCCTTCCCTGAGATATTATCAATAAGCTCTTCAGAATGAAACTTTGAACTTCTAAACTCTTAGTTAACATGAACAAAGATACTTTTTGAGCTATCTATGGGACTATTAACAAAGAAAAATCAATTTCTTCTTACTTTGGAAAAAGTTGTTTGTAAAATCTTCAAGTTCTTGGATTCAAATATTTATGAAATGGAGAAGATAAATTCAAATTAATGAAATGTTGAAGAGCCCATAGTGGAATAAAGATCAACAACAAGCTAACTATTTCAAATTAGTTGGAAGTTATTTATTTATTTCCTTCGAAAATTAATTTTTTTTTTTTTTTTTTTTTTTTTTTTTTTTTGTTTGCAAAAGTTCTTGGGAAGCAAGTTACAATCACTTATTGAAGAAAAGTTTTAATTAGCTGAAGAATTTAATAACTCAAGAGGAACTATTGAAGTCTTCTATCATTATTCACTTTGAATAAACAAGTACACGTTTCATACTTTGATTTTGAAGTGGCAAAGTGAAATAAATGAAACAGTCAAAAAAAAGAGTTTATTTTGAATAAAAAAGTTGTGACATGTATTTATGAACTATAATACCTCTATTTTATTATCAACAAGATACTTTTGTTTCATTATAAAAATTGTAAGATATTCACTTTTTTAATAAAAATAGTACGAATCGTAGGAATCGTAAGTTTCTTCGAATAAAAAATAGTACGATTCCTACGATTCGTACTATTTTTTTGGAAAGAAAAAAAATTAAAAAACAGTTCTTTCCTTTATAACAGCCTAAATTGAACCTTTTGATTAATGCAAACAAAAGAATGAAAAATTAAGTATCTTTTTACTATCTTTCCTTTCAAAGGACTTCTTCTTACAACATTTCGAACTTCATTTTCTTCATTTTTCTTCAATTTGAAAACAGTTTGATTGAAATAAATAAATTTTAATTTCCATTTTTCTCTCATTGTGAATTACTTTTATTTAGCAAGCAATTTAATTACATTTGATTCTTTTTCTTTAGTTCTCAAAGTTCTGATTGTGTGTCCAACTTTCAATATCTTTTGATTCTAAAATCAGAGTTAGAGAATTCTTTTTTCCTTGTTTCTTTGTTTTTGAAAGGTTTCCGAAAGTGAACAACATTGTTCCTTTTCATTTGACTCGACATAATATTGATTTTCAGTGACCTAATTAACCAACTAACCAACCAACTTCCTACCAATTGTACTTCGTTTCTTTTAATTTAGATTTTGAATTGTTGAATAGTTTAATTCCATTTTTTTGTTTTTTTTTTGCTTCTTTTTGTTTTGAAAGAGTTCTTGAGTAAATGGCTGAGGTTTAATGTGCTTCATTTCTTCATTTGATTCAATATAATACAATATTCAATATCAAAGTTTCAGTGAGATTCCATTCAACATTTCCTCCATTTCATCTATGTCGGAAAGGATTGATTTAACTTTCCATTCTTTTTTTTTTAAAAAAAAAATTCAGTGATAGTTGGAAAACTTTGAATAATTGAACCATTATTTGTCCAAATTCTAATCAGTTCACAATATAATTAACGTTAAGTATGTGCAGAGGTTTGTTATTAATAGAATATGAATCCTTTCTTGACAGTTTTATGGAACGTTCTATTCTCTAAGCTTCAAATTTCAATTCCAACAATCTATTTGAGAATTTAATTAACTTGAATTATTCAAAGTGTCAAGTTTTAGGATATAAATATAAGAAGTATGTTTTGTTTTGGGATTGAAGAACAGTTGAACGAAGGAAAAACAAAAAGTAGAATAACAGGATTATAATATGATTAATCCAACAAATTTATTAACCAAAAAATAATTGAAAAAAAAAAAAAAAAAAAAAAGAAAAAAAAAAAAAAAAAAAAAAAAAAAAAAAAAAAAAAAAACCTTTGAAATCGAAAATCTTTTGAGGGAGTGAGAGAAGAGGTGTTGGAGGGCTTTAGAAAGAAGAAAAATAGTTCACGTGATAAAAAAAAAGCCAGATTCTGAAAATCAAAAACCAAAACCACAAGAGAACAAGTTTATTATAACAAATAACCGATTTATAACTTTTTGATTCTGAAAATCAAAAAAATTCGGAAATTCGTTGAAATAAGCTTTATAATAGATATTCAATTTTTTTTAAAAAAAAAGAAAATCTAATGAATGATTGACAAATTTATGATGAAACTTCTTGTATTGAAATGATTTCGTTATTTGAATAAGTAAATAATTGAGCAGCATTAATGACTGTTTGATTAGGTGTTGATAAAAGTTGTTTGACTCTCCACAATTCCTTTTGTGTTCGAATTTCAATATAATTTACAGTAAATACTAAAATATTGCTTCCCAAAATTGCTATTTTTTATTTATTTAGAAAGCAATGAAGAAAATTAAAAAAAAAAAAAATGAAAAAGAATTCTATAGAATTTACAAAAAGCATGGGCATTATCATTCCAAACGAGTGTTGAAATGATTTCTTTCTTTTCGATGTTATAAACAATCCCATGATCTATTTAGAAAAAAAAAAAGAAAAGAAAAGAGAAGAAAGGATCAATTAAAGAAAATAATAATAAGAAAAAAGAATTCAAACCTTCAAAGCAAAAAATATGACAATTTTCTAAAATCAAACATTCTAAAGGAATTAAACCTTCTGTCGTTTCATAAATGGCTACAAGAAATAAAAGATTTTATTTCAGGAAGAAAAAAAAATCAAAGAGAAAAAAAAAAAAGTACGAGTAAAAGCATTAGTTTCATCTACAAATTTTAAAATTCTTGAAGGAACTCCAATATACGCTTCTTTTTTGAATAATTTCATAAATGAAGGTTTTTCTTCAACTCCAACAATTTCTTTTTTCTCAACTGGACCATCTCTGTCTTGACTAGCCTTTATTAAATTCTTTTCGGAACTGAAGAGGAGTTTTCTATGATGTTTTTCATCATCAATTGATGAAAATAACTGAATTGATGTTTCAAGATTGACTTTGTCTGGATGGATATGTCTTTGAATAGCTGAAGGGGTATTTAGACCAATTAAAGGATATGTATATACTTCAAGTTCATTTTGAATTTCTCCTGATATTATTTTATTGAATGTTAATAATAGAAAAAATATTTTAGAAAAAGAAAGAAAAAATTAGTAAGAAATAAGTACCTTGAGAATAAGTTAAAAGTTCTAAATTAGAAGATAAATTTATGTGTGTAATCCTATGTGGTGTATTAGCAATTTGTCGAACATCTTTATGTTTTCCTTTCGTATCAAGAATATAAAGTCCTTTTTCTGTTCCAAGTAACAATTGATCTCCTAATTAATTGCAGAAGAAAAAAAAAAAAAGATTAAGATTAAAAAAAATTAATCATAAAATAAATAAATAATAATCACCAGAGACAGTGCTACTAAGAACATGAGGAAAGTCCTTTCCAAGAGCTTTGATTCTTGAATCAACACATAATGTCTAATTCATTTTACTTTAAAATGAAAAAAGAAGAAAAAAAACCAAAACAAATAAAACAAATAAAATAAAATAAAATAAATAAAAATAAAAAAATATACTTGAGCAACAAAAAGATCTTTTGCATCAAGAATTTTTCTTCTCATTAAATTTGCAGCTCGATTATTTTGAGATTTTACTTTGCATTCAATGGAGAGAGCAGGTACTTTAAAATTTGTAAATTTTCCATTTTCTTCAACTTCTAAGAGACCTAGGGGAAGTTTTTGATATAAAGTGTGAACTTCTTTTCCTTTATCATCTTCATCTAAACTGTAAAAAAACAAAGAAATGTATCAATATTTTCAAAAAGAACTTTCAAAATTAAATAAATAAAATAAAATAAAAAATACTCAAAAAGGATAACATAATCATCAAAAAGCATTAATGGGTAATCTAATCCTGAGTCAACATATAATAAGGCACGTTTAGCAGGAGTTAAAAATTCTTTTCTATAGACATTTTCTGTTGTCCTTTCAAAATCATCTATTATTGTTTTAACTTGAAGAATAGAATCATGAACATCTTGAAGAATAGCACTAGCTTCATCAAAACCAGAGTATTGTCGAGTTTTATCATTATCAGCAAAGGATTTGAGATTTGTTGAAAATTCAATAATAATTTTTAAAGGAACATTGAATAGCTTTTCTAAAGATGAGAAATCATTTGGTGGTTTCCCATATCGTTTAACTGTTTTAATTCCATTTACTTCATTTGCACAAAATGAAGAAAATACTTCCAATTCTTTACACTATTAATCATAAAAAAATTCAGATTCAACTTAGTTTAATTTCTTTTTTTTTGAAAAAACAAATAGAAAGAAAGAAAATAAGAGCAAATAACCTTTTCTTTGAAATCTTCAATGTGTTGGCTTGGATCAGATTTGGCTTTTGCATAACTTGTTAATACATTCAAACTTTTTTCAAGTACTTCATTATGATTTGGAAATGTATCAATCATCCCTTCTTTTCCAACTACTTTTTCATATTCAATAATTGCATCCTAATTTTTATTTTATTTTATTTTATTTTTAATTTTAATTCTTTCTTTCTTTTCTTTTCTTTTGTTTGATTTTTTTTTCAAAAAAAGTAATACTCTTAAATTAAGTAAAGTTCCAACAAAGTTAAGCCAACATGTTATAATCACATCATTTTCTAATTCTTTAGTTAGTTTATCAAACGTAGATTTTGGTTTATCAACTGGTTCAGGTGGTTGAAATATTTCTTTGACAGCTTCTGGATATGAGAGTATCTTTTGTGGTTAGTTTTAGATATTAGTTCACATAGAAAAAAAAAAAAAAAAAAAAAAAAACAAATCAAGGAAAAAATTACTTTTCTAACTCGACTACCTATTATGAACAACAAAAAAAAATTATTAACATCAAATTTCATCGAAAATGTTGAAAAAAAAACAAAAAACAAAAAAAATACGATCTCTTTGAATTTGAGTTGGTGTTAAAACTTTTTTTTCAAAACTTTGACTTGAAGATAAATGTGAAAGTTGACGAGCTGCATTGATATATTTGATCCAATTTTCAACATCTTGTTCCTAAAATTAACGTTAAAATTAAAATTTCAAATTTCAAATTGATCAACAAAAGAAATAAATAAATTAAAAAAAAGGAAACTTTTTCTGTAACAAAACCAAAGACATGAAGGTGTTCATTTCGAGTAAATGTTAATTGAAATGGATTTCCATCAAGGATTTCAATTTCAGAGACATGAATTCCATAAACAGGTTTCTTATTTATTTATTTATTTATCAATTAATCAATCAAGCAAAAGTAAACAAAAAAAGAAAGAATCAAACTATCAATTCTGGTTCTTCAAAACAATCTAATACTCCTCCAGATAATTTAAAGAATCGCTTTTCCCAAGGAAGAATAACATCATCAAGTTCATTTTTTAAACAACACTCTAGATATCCTTCAAACTATAATATTTTTCATTGTTATTTTCCAAAAAAAAAAATTAATTTTTTTTTTTTCAAAATACGAATTAAGTTTAAAATAAAGAAATTAAGCTAAAGAAAGACCTTTTCTTTTTCTAAAAGTTCATTTGCATGTGCAGAAATTTGTGAAAACTCTGGAGCAAGTGCATTTTTCTCACTTTTTCGACTTCCAATAATTCTTGAACGTATCATTCTCGCCTAAATTTATATATTTTAATTATAATTAGAACTTGTTGATTTATTTTTTTTTAAAAAATACAAAAGTTTAACAAAAGAATAACAGGATGAATAAAATGAAATGAAATGAATTGATCCCTCACTCTATAAATTACTCTCGAAATAGAGAAATTTAATTAAATTGTTTTGTTTTTTCAATTTCTCTTCATTTTTCAAATAGATCTTTGAATGAAAAGCAATTGAATCAAATGTTTTTGTTATTGATTCAATTTTATCAATGTTCTTGATATGTTTTACGTTGAGTTATTGAATATAAGTTAGCTTTAGTTCATTGTTTAATAAATGAATACAAGCAGTTACAAAAAGTGTGAATCTGACGGTTTTTTTCTTCTTTTTTCTTTTTTGAGATCCATTCACATTCTTTTGCTTTTTACCCAAAACCCAAATCTCAAATAACAAGACCATCTCAATATTCAATCCCTGGAAAATACAAATAATTCATGTTATTTTAAATATGAAACATAAAATAAACACTGTTTGAAAGTTTAACAAATTTTAATATGTTATACTTTGGATGAAAAAACTTTTGGTTCTCAATTTTTTTTTTAGAAAGCAGCCATTTTTTTGCAAAACAAACAAAATTTGAAAAAAAAAAAAAGATGGCGGAAGTTTTTTGTGGAATGATTTTTTCCTTCTCTTCTCTTTGGGACTCAAAGCAAATAAATTTCAGAGGTATTTTTTGAAGTTACGATGGTTGTTAAAAATCTTTGAAATCTTCTAGTATTTTTTTTTTTAAAGCCACTTTGTTTTGTTTTGTTTCCTTTCTTTTTTTTTTTTTGATTGTGTTTCTTGATTTCAAGTTTTTTTGGGTTCAACAAATTTTCCTCCATTTTTTTTTCTTTCACCATTTTTTTGGCGCCAAAAGTTCGTAATTTTGTTTGTTTTTTTGTTTCGGAAAATTTTTTCTTTTTGGTCAAACTTTTTTGCAACTTTTCTTCACTCATTCACGTATCAAACTTTGTGATAATCTCTAAAAAATTGGAAATCAACAAAAAACGCAAATGAAATCAAGTTCTATTCCAATGGTTGTAGTTATTGTGGAATGATTTGTTCTCTCTCTCTTTTTTTTTGAATGGATCTGCACTGTGCTCATGAAGAATAAATGAAGTTGAAAAAAAAAAAAAAAAAAATCAATTCAATATCGTATGATTAAAAATATAATTACAAAAATCTCTGATCAACCTGATGGAAAGATTTAAAAAATTAATTTAAAAAAAATTAATTAAAAAATTTCGATTACAGGAATAAAAAAAAACAAATTAGTTGTATCATGATTACTGGACCTAATATGGATTGAAATCTCACAATTTGAGATCGGATCGAGTGACATCGCAGATTTAGGTAAGTTTTATTTTATTTCATTTGTCAATCAACTCGTTTTTTTTTTTTGATATCGATTTTGTTTATTTTTTTCTTTTTCTTTTTGATTTTTTTTTTCCTTCTTTTTTTTTTTTTTTTTTTTTTTTTTTTTTTAAATTTTTTTTTTTTTTTTTTTTTTTTTTTTTTTTTTTTTTTTTTTTTTTTTTTTTTTTTTTTTTTTTTTTTTTTTTTTTTTTTTTTTTTTTTTT
>Ga0209960_1001959_pt1 | contig 23063 bp, 19 predicted proteins | sample ThiBiot_500_plan_2_FD_183947 | JGI IMG/M metagenome (GOLD analysis project Ga0209960, IMG submission 183947) | Wastewater bioreactor microbial communities from Cape Town, South Africa - Thiocy_expt_500_plan (SPAdes) | ecosystem: Engineered > Bioreactor > Thiocyanate-remediating >...
AAAGCCCTGCACCACCAACCCCGCCGCGCCCCAGGAGGCGCGCAGCGCCGCGCCCGCCAGCAACAGGGCGGCGCATTTGGTGGCCTCGACGCCGGGGTCGCGCAGCGCCAGGTCGAGCACGCGCGGCACCATGAGCACGCTCAGCACCACGCCCACGCCCACCAGGCCGGCGATGCCGTGCGCATTCCAGCGCGCTGCGCGCGCGCGCAGGGCGGGCGGCAGCACGCCCGCCAGACAGGCGCCGGCCAGCATCCACAGCGGAAACTGCAGCAGCATGTGGCGCCACATGGTGGCTTCCAGCCAGGCGCGCGCCGCGGGCCAGGCCAGCAGCACGCCCAGGGCCAGGGCGGCCGCGCCCTGGCGTGCGGGCGTGCACGCCGCCGCCCAGCGCGCGCTCATGGCGCCCCCCCGGCCAGGTGGCGCGCATAGTCCAGCGCCAGTTGCTGCTCGGCCAGGTCGAACACGCGCCGCATGCGGCCGTGGGCGTCGAACACCAGCAGCGCGGCGTTGTGCTCGTAGTCGCCGCGGCCATCGGGCACCACCACCACGCCCAGGCGGTGCAGCAGGGCCTGCTCCTGCGCCGCCGCGGGCACGCGCACGAAGCGCCACAGCGCCGGGTCGGCATGCTGGCCGCGGGCGTAGGCCTGGAGCTGGGCCGGGCCGTCGTGCACGCCGTCGAAGCTGATCGACAGCAGGCGCACGTTCGCGCTGCGGCCCGCCGCCTGGTCGGCCTGCAGCGCCGCCTGCAACTGCTGGAAGCTGCTGCCCAGCGACAGGCACACGCTCTGGCAGCGCGTGTAGATGAAGTCGACGATGGTCACGCCGCCGCCCTGCGCCAGCAGCGCCGGCAGGTCGGGCGCGGCCACGCCCGGCCCCTCCACCGCCACGCGCGGCGTGTCCACGGGGCGCAGCGCCACCTCCAGGCGGCGCGCGCCCTCGTCCGTCCAGACCTGGAAGTCGTGCGTCAGCCAGCGCGCCGCGGCATAGCCGCCGAGCAGCAGCAGCACGCTGAGCAGGGCGGTGCGCAGCATGCGCTCAGCGCCTCCACTGCCAGCCCGAGGCAAAGGGCACGCGGACTACCCACAGCCGCGGCGCGCCGCGCGGCGAGAGCGGGGGGAGGCGGCGCAGCCGCTCAGGGGGATGCGCCTTCATTTCAACGCCGCCCCGCCCTCGAAGGGGGTGGTGCGCGTGCTGGCCTGGCGCTCCTGGGCGAACAGCCCGGGCTCCACGGCGCCGGCCTTATTGCTCCAACTGCTGCGGATATAGGTCGCCAGGGCCGCGAGCTCGGCATCGCCCAGTTGCTGGAAGCTGGGCATGGCGCCCTGGTAGGTCTGGCCCTTGACGGTGATCTCGCCGGTCACGCCGTGCAGCAGGATGTTGGCCAGCACGCGCGGCTCGCCCTGCACCCATTCCGAGCCGTCGAGCGGCGGGAACACGCCCGGCAGGCCCTGGCCGCTGGCCTGGTGGCAGGCCGCGCACTGGGCGGCGAACAAGGCCTTGCCGTCGACGGCGGCCGCGGCGCCCGCGCCGGTGGCGGCCGGGCCGGAGAGCTCGGCGCGCGTGCGCTGGTCGCCCCATTCGGAGAGGTCCAGCGGCTCGGTGTACAGGATGTAGACCACCGCCCACAGCACCATGCCCAGCGCCACCACCAGGGCGGCCAGCGGCATGGGGCGGATGGCCTCTTCGGGTTCTTCGTTCTCGCGCTGCTGGGCGCGGGTGGGTTGTTGTTCTTGGCTCATGCTGCCGCTCCTTTCACGAGGCCTTGCCGGCGGCCGCTGCGGCCGGCGCCTGGGCGCCTGCCGCATCCCGCGGCTCGGGCGGCAGGACGGGGTAGTCGCGCTTGAGCGCCTGCAGGTACTTCACCAGGTCCAGCGCCTCGGGCTTGGGCACCACCACCTTGCCCGCGGGGGCGTGCCCGGGCGGCAGCTTGAGTGTCTCCTCGCCCGGGTCGGCCTGGTCCTTGACGTCGAACAGGTAGGGGTAGGCAGGCATGATGGAGCCGGGCACGTAGGCGCGCGGCTGGTACAGGTGGCCCAGGTGCCAGTCCTTGCTGGGCTGGCGCACGCCGATGTTGAACAGGTCCGGCCCCGTGCGCATGCTGCCCAGCAGGTGCGGCTTGTCGTACACGTAGTCGCCGGGCACCGAGGCGCGGCCCCAGCCGCGCTGGGCGTCGGGGGCGAAGCTCTCGGAGCGCGGCTGCTGGCTGTGGCAGTACATGCAGCCGTTGGCGATGTAGCTGGCGCGCCCGCGCAGCTCGGCGCTGGTATAGGGCTTGAGCCCGGCGGGCGGGGCCACATCGCGCACCTGGATGTAGGGCAGGATGACCAGCGCGGACGCGGCGATGGCGAAGGTCACCATCGCTCCGGCCGTGAGTTTGACTTCATTCTCCATGGGCGAGCTCCAGGGCCTGGGGTTTGGTCGAGAACAGCGCGGCGCCGGCGCGCGTGGGGCCAAAGCGCAGCGCCATGGCCAGGAAGTGGCCCACGAAGATCAGGTGGCTGGCCACCATGAGGGCGCCGCCCACGCTGCGCCACTGCAGCCAGGGGATGGTGACGGCCACCGAGTCCATGAAGGGGCGCGAGGCATCGAGCATGGCCAGGCCCTGCAGCCAGCCGCCGTAGGACAGGCCCACGAAGTAGATCAGGATGCCGGTGGCGGCCAGCCAGAAATGCCAGGCAATGAGCCGCGGGTAAGGCCATTCCCAGTGCAGGATGCGCGGCATCATGAAGTAGATGGCGCCGAACAGCACCATGGTGACGAAACCGTAGGCGCCCAGGTGGGCATGCGCCACGGTGAAGTGCGTGAAGTGCGCCACCTGCTGCACCGAGCGCAGCGCCTCGAACGAGCCCTGCAGCGAGGACAGCAGGTACATCAGCCCGCCGAACAGCATGAAGCGCAGCGTGGGCGAGTACAGCCCCAGGCGGGCACGGCCCTGCATGGTCAGGCCCATGTTGATGGAGAAGGCCAGCACCGGCACGATCATCATCATGCTCTGCACGATGGACAGGGTGATGAGCCAGCCCGGCACGGGACCGCCCACCAGGTGGTGGCCGCCGACCTGGGCGTAGAAGAAGGCCAGCGTCCAGAAGCCCAGGATGGACAGGTTGTACGAGCGGATGGGCCGCGCGATGATCTTGGGCAGGAAGTAGTAGATGGCGCCCACGGCCACGGGCGTGAACCACAGGCCCAGCACGTTGTGGCCGTACCACCAGTTCATGGCCGCCTGCTGCACGCCGAAGTGCACGCCCGGCATCTTGCCGACGATGAACAGCAGCGTGATCCACAGCAGGCCCGCCGTGTGGTACCAGGTGGTCACGTACAGCGACTCGACCTTGCGGTTGACCAGGGTGTACATGACCGGAACGATGATGCAGACCATGCCGGCGGCAAAGAAGATGCCGATCTGCCAGGGCATCTCCAGGTACTCCAGCCCGTCCGTCCAGCCCGCGCCGATGGCGCCTATGCCGCTGGCGATGGCCACGTTGACCAGGGCGCCGCCCATCATGATCCACATCGGGCCCAGCAGCGGCGTGCGCAGCAGGCGCGGCATCAGCCAGATGATGATGCCCAGCTCGGCATTGGTGATCCAGCCGTAGAGCACGGCCGTGAGGTGCACGGTGCGTATGCGCCCGAAGGTCATCCAGGCCTCGCTCACCAGCCAGTCGGGCCAGTGCAGCTTGAGCGAGGCCGTGAGCCCCGCGATGCCGCCCAGCAGCAGCCACATGCAGGCAAAGCCGATGAACATGAACACCGGGAAGGCGCTGGAGCGGTCGGCGGCGATGCGGGCGGCGATCTCCTGCGCATCGGGCGGGTGGGCGGTGTCGCCAGGCTCGGCCACCGCGGCCGCCAAGCGCTGGTGCTGCGCCCGGCCCAGGGCCGGGTCGTCGGCATGGCCGATCTCGCCGCGCGCGAAGATGACGGAGGCAGCCTTGGGGTTCTCCACCAGCAGGCCCTTGCGCAGCGACCAGATGAAGACGAACAGCCCCAGGATGGACAACAGGAAGGCGCCCAGCAGGCTCAAGATGGCACTGTCCATGATCAGGTGGTCCTTTCGCAACAGCGCCACGGGGCGGCGGGCGCACATGCTTGATGCACCGCAAGCCACCCCTTCCCAACCCGTGTTAGGCGCCAATGCCGGCGATTCTAAAATTCATTTTGAATGCACATTTACTGCGCGGCATAAACCCATTTCTGTAGCAGTGTTACCATTTGTTGGGTATCCCCTCCCCTCCTCTCCTGCCCCCTCCCCCATGCAAAACCTCACTGTCCGTGCGCGGCTCACGGCCGCCTTTGCCAGCCTGCTGCTGGTACTGCTCACCATTGCGGGGGTGGCCATCTACCTGCTCGCGCAGGCCGACGAGCGCTATGAAACCTATGTCAACGGCGTCAGCGCGCGCGCCCTGACGGCGGCGCGCGTGGGCGCCGCCGTGCTGGTGCGCGGGGTGGCCGTGCGCAACCTGGCGCTGGTCACCCAGGCCGAGGATGTGGCCCTGGAAAAGGCATCGGCCGAGAGCGCCCACGCCGAGGCCACGCGCGCCCTGGCGCAGCTCGTGGCGCTGGCGCAGGAGCCCGGCGTGACCGCGGAGATGCGCCGCATGATCGACGAGGTCGCGCAGGTGGAGCAGCGCTACGCGCCCGTGGCCCTGCGCATCGTCGCCCTGGCCGCGCAGGGCCAGCGCGACGAGGCCATCCAGAAGATGAACAGCGAATGCCGCCCCCTGCTCAAGGATCTGGTGGCGCGCATCAACGCCTACACGGACGCCACGGCCGCGCGCGCGCAGGCGCAGGTGCAGCAGGCGCGCGCCGCCTACCGCGATCAGCGCAATCTGCTGCTGGGCCTGGGCGCGCTGGCCACGCTGCTGGCCCTGGGCGCGGGCGCCTTCATCACGCGCAGCCTGCGCCGCGAGCTGGGCGCCGAGCCCGCCGCGCTGCGCCAGCTCGTGGCCGCCGTGGCCGACGGGCAACTGACCCAGGCCATCGACCTGCGCGCGGGCGACACCTCCAGCGTGCTCGCGGCCCTGGCGCGCATGCAGGCGGGGCTGATCCGCATGGTGGCCGCGGTGCGCCAGGAGGCCGAGGCCGTGTCCAGCGCCGCGCAGCAGATCGCCGGCGGCAATGCCGAACTGGCCCAGCGCACCGAGTCGCAGGCCAGCACCCTGGAGCAGACGGCCGCAGCCATGGGCCAGTTCAGCAGCACGGTGCGCCAGAACGCCGAGGGCGCCGCCCAGGCGCACCAGCTCGCGCAGGACGCCAGCAGCGTGGCCGCACAGGGCGGCGAGGTGGTGGGCCAGGTGGTGCAGACCATGCAGGGCATCAACGCCAGCTCGCGCCGCATTGCCGACATCATCCAGGTGATCGACGCCATCGCCTTCCAGACCAATATCCTGGCGCTCAATGCCGCCGTGGAGGCGGCGCGTGCGGGCGAGCAGGGCCGGGGCTTTGCCGTGGTGGCCAGCGAGGTGCGCTCCCTGGCCGGGCGCAGCGCCGAGGCCGCGCGCGAAATCAAGGCGCTGATCAGCGACAGCGTGCAGCGCGTGGACCAGGGCACGGCGCAGGTGGAACACGCGGGCGAGACCATGTCCGGCATCGTCGCGGGCATCCAGCGCGTGAGCACGGTCGTGGGCAGCATCACGACCGCCAGCCAGGAGCAGCTCCAGGGGGTGGCGCAGGTGGGCGCGGCCGTGGGCCACATGGACCAGGCCACGCAGCAGAACGCCGCCCTGGTCGAGGAGGTGGCCGCTGCCGCGCAGCACCTGCAGGAGCAGGCCCGCAAGCTGGTGCAGGCCATGGCCGTGTTCCAACTGCCCGCGGGCGGCGCGCCGGGCCACCGCCTGGCACTGGCCTACCGCGACTGAGGGTGCGGGCCGCCGCGCGGCCCGCTCAGCCCGGGGGCGCCTGGGCCTGCAGCGCGGCGTCGCAGCCCGCGCCCGCGGCAATCCAGCGCTGCGCCAGCCGCCGCAGGCCGCGCAGCACCCACGGGTGGCGCCAGCCGGTGACGCCCGCGGGGTCGGCCACCATGCCGCACCAGTAGCGCTGGTCGGCCTCGCTCCAGCGCAGCGCCGCGCAGGGGCCGCTGCGCCGGTGCGACACCAGCATGCTCAGCGGGCAGGGCTCGGCCAGGCAGCACAGGCCGCAGCCGTTGCAGGGCGCGCCCGGCGCGGGCGGCGGCGGCGCCGCGGGGTGGATGAGCACCGTGCGGTACGGCCCGCGGCGCTCTGGCGCCATGGCCGCGGCCCTCAGCGCGCGAGCACGGGCGCCAGCGCCCGGCCCGTGTGCGTGCCCAGGCGCACCACCTCCTCGGGCGCGGCGGCGGCGACGATGCGCCCGCCGCCCGCGCCGCCCTCGGGGCCCAGGTCGATGATCCAGTCGGCCTCGGCGATCACGTCCAGGTCGTGCTCGATGACCACCACGCTGTGGCCGCCGTCGACCAGGCGGTGCAGCACGCGGATGAGCTTGTGCACGTCGGCCATGTGCAGGCCCACGGTGGGCTCGTCGAGCACGTAGAGCGTGTGCGGGGCCTTCTGCCCGCGGCGGCCGACCTCGTCGCGCACCTTGGTGAGTTCGGTCACCAGCTTGATGCGCTGCGCCTCGCCGCCCGACAGCGTGGGGCTGGGCTGGCCCAGCGTGAGGTAGCCCAGGCCCACGTCCTTGAGCAACTGCAGCGGGTGGGCGATGCCGGGCATGCTGGCGAAGAAGTCCACGGCCTCGTCCACCTCCATCTGCAGCACCTCGCCGATGCTCTTGCCGCGCCAGGTGACGGCCAGGGTCTCGGGGTTGAAGCGTGCGCCGTGGCAGACCTCGCAGGGCACCTTCACGTCGGGCAGGAAGCTCATCTCTATGGTGCGCACGCCCTGCCCTTCGCAGCCCGGGCAGCGCCCCTCGCCGGTGTTGAAGGAAAAGCGCCCGGCCGCGTAGCCGCGCGCCTTGGCCTCCAGGGTCTCGGCGTAGAGCTTGCGGATGGTGTCCCAGAAGCCGATGTAGGTGGCGGGGCAACTGCGCGGCGTCTTGCCGATGGGCGTCTGGTCCACCTCCAGCACGCGGTCCAGGGTCTCGAAGCCCGACAGGCCGCTGCAGCCGATGAGCGCCGGCGCCCTGCCCGCGTCCATGGCCTCGCGCCCGGCCTTGGTACTGCGCTGCTGCACCCAGGCGGCCACGTTGGCCAGCAGCACGTCGCGCGCCAGCGTGGACTTGCCCGAGCCGCTCACCCCCGTGACGGCCACCAGGCGCTGCAGCGGCACGCGCGCGGTGAGCTGCTGCAGGTTGTGCAGGTGCGCGCCATGCACGGTAAGCCAGGCGGTCTGGCCCGCCTCCGCTCCTTTTTCAGGAGCTGCTAGCGCTTGTTTTTTGGTGTTTTCAGCTATTTTTTCATCTGAAACCATTGCGGAGTCAGCGTCAGCAGCTATGATTTTTGCAGCAACCGCGCGGCGCGCCTGCAGCGGGTGGCGCATGGCGTGCAGCAGGTAGCGGCCGGTCTGCGAGTCCGCGGCCGCCTGCACGTCGGCCACCGTGCCCTGGGCCACCAGGCGCCCGCCGCGCTTGCCGGCGCTGGGGCCGATGTCGATGATGTGGTCCGCGCGGCGGATGGTGTCCTCGTCGTGCTCCACCACCACCAGGGTGTTGCCCTTCTCGCCCAGCTTGTGCAGGGCGTTGAGCAGGATCTGGTTGTCGCGCGCATGCAGGCCGATGGTGGGCTCGTCGAGCACGTAGCACACGCCCTGCAGGTTGCTGCCGAGCTGCGCGGCCAGGCGGATGCGCTGCGCCTCGCCGCCGCTGAGCGTGGGCGCGCCGCGGTCCAGCGTGAGGTAGGACAGCCCCACCTCCTCCAGGAATTCCAGGCGGCTCCCGATCTCGGGGATCAGGTCGCGCGCGATCTCGGCCTCGCGCCCGGCAAGCTGCAGGCCCGCGATCCACTGCCGCACCTCGGCCACCGACAGGCGCGCCACCTCGGTGATGGGCGTGCCGGCGAAGTGCACGGCGCGCGCCACGGGGTTCAGGCGCGTGCCCTGGCAGGTGGGGCAGGCGGCATCCTGCACGTCCTCCAGCTCGGGTTCGGCGAAGGTCTGCTCGCGGCCTTTCTCCTTGTCGGCCTGCACCGAGTCGTCGAGCAGCTTGCGCTGCTCCTTGGTGAGCGCGACGCCCGTACCCACGCAGTCGGGGCACCAGCCGTGCTTGCTGTTGTAGGAGAACAGGCGCGGGTCCAGCTCGGCGTAGCTGGTGGCGCACACCGGGCAGGCGCGCTTGGTGGAGAACACCTGCAGCCGCCCGATGTGCGCCGTGGGCGCGCCGTCCTGCAGCGCTTCTTGCAGGCCGTCCAGGTCGCTCAGCACATGCACCACGCCCTTGCCCAGCTCCAGCGCCTTGGCCAGGTGCTGGCGCAGCGTGTCCTCGTGCGCGGGCGATACATGAAGGCTGGCCACGGGCAGCTCGATGGTGTGCTCCTTGAAGCGGTCGATGCGCGGAAAGCCCGCGGTCGGCAGGAAGTGGCCGTCCACGCGCAGGTGCGTGTAGCCGCGCGGGCGCGCCCAGTCGGCCAGCTCGGTGTAGACGCCCTTGCGGTTCACCACCAGCGGCGCGAGCAGGCCGATGTGCTGGCCGCGGTAGTCGCGCAGCAACTGCGCGGCGATGCTCTCGGCCGTCTGCGGCTGCACGGCCGCGCCGTCGTGCACGCAGTGCTGCACACCCAGCTTCACATACAGCAGGCGCAGGAAATGCCAGACCTCGGTGGTCGTGCCCACGGTGCTCTTCCTGCCGCCGCGCGAGAGGCGCTGCTCGATGGCCACGGTGGGCGGGATGCCGTACACGGCATCGACCTCGGGCCGGCCGGCCGGCTGCACGATGCTGCGCGCGTAGGCGTTGAGGCTTTCCAGGTAGCGGCGCTGGCCTTCGTTGAACAGGATGTCGAAGGCCAGCGTGGACTTGCCCGAGCCGCTCACGCCGGTGATGACGTTGAAGCGCCCGCGCGGGATGTCCACCGACAGCGCCTGCAGGTTGTGCTCCTTGGCGTTCACGATTTCAATCGCGTTTTTCGCCTCTGGCGCCCTGTCCGCCTGCGCGAGTAGCTCCTGTTTTCGCAGCACGGCGCGCGGCTCGTGCACCGCATGGCCGCCCAGGCCCAGGGCCTGCTCGTACGCGCGCAGCGCGGCGCCGGTGTGCGAGCGGGGGTGCTGGCGCACGTCCTCGGGCGGGCCCTCGGCCACCACCTGGCCGCCGGCGTCGCCACCCTCGGGGCCCAGGTCGATGAGCCAGTCCGAGGCGCGGATCACGTCCAGGTTGTGCTCGATGACGATGAGCGAGTGGCCCGCGTCCAGGAGCTTGCGCAGCGCGCGCATGAGCTTGGCGATGTCGTCGAAGTGCAGGCCGGTGGTGGGCTCGTCGAACAGGAACAGCGTGCCGCGGCGCGCCAGCGGCTGGCGGCTGCTGCTGGCGGCCCTGGCGGCCTCGGCCAGAAAGCCCGCCAGCTTCAGGCGCTGCGCCTCGCCGCCCGACAGCGTGGGCACGGGCTGGCCCAGCTTCACGTACTCCAGCCCCACGTCCACGATGGGCTGCAGGGCGCGCAGCACGTCGCGGTCTTGCGCAAACAGCGTAGCCGCCTCGTGCACGGTGAGCTGCAGCACCTCGGCCACGTTGAGCAGGCGACCGCCGCGCTCGATGCGCACCTCCAGGATCTCGGGCCGGTAGCGCTGGCCGTCGCAGTCGGGGCAGCGCAGGTACACGTCCGACAGGAACTGCATCTCCACATGCTCGAAGCCCGAACCGCCGCAGGTGGGGCAGCGCCCGTCGCCCGAGTTGAAGCTGAACTTGGCGGCGGTGTAGCTGCGCTCGCGGGCCAGCGGCGCGATGGCGAACAGCTCGCGGAGGGCATCCCAGGCGCCCACGTAGCTCACGGGGTTGGAGCGCGCCGTCTTGCCGATGGGGGTCTGGTCCACGAACACCACGTCGCCCAGGTGGTCCGCGCCCAGCAGGCGCTCGTGCGCGCCGGGCGACTCCGTGGCCTTGCCGAAGTGGCGCAGCAGCGCGGGCGCCAGCACGTCCTGGATCAGCGTGGACTTGCCCGAGCCGGACACGCCGGTGACGGTGACCAGGCGCTGCAGTGGGAACTCCACGCTCACGCCCTGCAGGTTGTGCTCGCGCGCGCCTTCGAGGATGAGGCGCGGCGTGGCATCGGTCACCAGGCGCTTGAGCCCGGTGCCGATGTGCTTGTGCCCGCCCAGGTACTGGCCGGTGAGCGTGGGCGCGCCGCGCAGCGCGGCCACCGTGCCATCGAACACGATCTGCCCGCCGCGCTCGCCGGGGCCGGGGCCCATGTCGATGATGCGGTCGGCCGCGAGCATCACGGCGGGGTCGTGCTCCACCACCACCAGGGTGTTGCCCGCGTCGCGCAGGCGCAGCATGGCCTCGGTGATGCGGTGCATGTCGCGCGGGTGCAGGCCGATGCTGGGCTCGTCGAGCACGAACAGGGTGTTGACCAGGCTGGTGCCCAGCGCCGTGGTGAGGTTGATGCGCTGCACCTCGCCGCCCGACAGCGTGCGGCTTTGCCGGTCCAGCGTGAGGTAGCCTATGCCCACGTCGCACAGGTACTTGAGACGGGTGGTGATTTCGGCGTGCAGCAGGCGCAGCGCCTGGGCCTCGCCACTCTGGGGTGCATGGAGGGCTGCAGCGCCCGTCCCGTCTGCGCCAGAAGCTTCCAAATCCATAGCGCCCGGCGCCCCCGCCAGCCGGTCGAAGAAGCGCCGCAGCCGCGCAATGGGCAACTGCATCAGGTCGTGCAGGCACAGGCCCGGCAGGGCCTCGAGCTGGGCGCGCGTCCAGTCCACGCCCTGGGGCAGGAAGCGCTGCGCGGGCTCGAGCACGGCGTCGGCGTCCTGCTTGCTGCCCACGCGCCACAGCAGGCTCTCGGTCTTGAGGCGTGCGCCGGCGCACGCCGGGCAGGGCGTGTAGCTGCGGTACTTGGACAGCAGCACGCGGATGTGCATCTTGTAGGCCTTGCTCTCCAGGTACTCGAAGAAGCGGCGCATGCCGTACCACTGCTTGTTCCAGTTGCCTTCACGGAAGCCCGGCGTGCCCTCGATCACCCAGCGCTGCTGCTCGGGCGTGAGCTTGTACCAGGGCGTGTCGCGCGGAATGCCGGCCTCCTCGGCGTGGCGCATGAGGTCGTCCTGCGCTTCCTTCCAGGCGGGCGTCTGTATGGTCTTGATGGCGCCGGCGCGCAGCGTGAGCCGGTCGTTCGGGATCACCAGCCCCCAGTCCACACCGATCACGCGGCCAAAGCCGCGGCAGGTGTCGCAGGCGCCCACGGCGGAGTTGAACGAGAACATCGAGGGCAGGGGCTCGGCGTAGCGCAGGTCGCTGTCGGGGCAGTGCAGGCCGGTGGAGAAGCGCCACAGCTCGGGCTCCTCCGCGTCGCCGCGCAGGCGGTAGACGTTGAGCCGCCCGCCGCCGCGCTTGAGCGCGACCTCGATGGCCTCGACCACGCGCGCGCGCTCCACCTTGCCCAGGCGGAAGCGGTCGGCCACCACGTCCAGCAGCTTGCGCGGGCCGGTGGGCGTGGCCACCTCGCGCTCGGCCTGCACCTTGGTGAAGCCGCTGGCCGACAGCCATTGTTCGAGCTGCGCGGCCGTGGTGCCGGCGGGCAGCTCCACGGGGAAGGTGAGCACCAGGCGCGGGTCGTCCTCGGAGCTGTGCGCTCCCACGCTCCCCAAGGGAGCGGATTCACCCGGGGGCGGCCCGGCGGTGCATCCGCAGCGCCGCCGCAGCTCGGCGTAGATGGTCTCGGGCGTGTCGTGGCGCACGGGCTGCGCGCTCGTGCGGTCGAACAGTTGGCCGGCGCGCGCGAACAGCAGCTTGAGGTGGTCGTTGATCTCGGTCATCGTGCCCACGGTGGAGCGCGACGAGCGGACCGGGTTGGTCTGGTCGATGGCGATGGCCGGCGGCACGCCCTCGACCTTGTCCACGGCCGGCTTGTCCATGCGGTCCAGGAACTGGCGCGCATAGGCGCTGAAGGTCTCCACGTAGCGGCGCTGGCCCTCGGCGTAGAGCGTGTCGAACACCAGGCTGGACTTGCCCGAGCCGCTGGGCCCGGTGACCACGGTGAGCTCCCCCGTGCGGATGTCCAGATCCAGGTTCTGGAGGTTGTGCTGGCGCGCGCCGCGGATGCGGATCAGTCCCTGGGTCATGGTGCGGGAGTCGGAAGAATGGCAGGCCTGCCCATTCTAGAAAGCTGGGCGCCGACCCGCGCCGGCACGCACCAAAGCCCCTGCAGGCCATGCGCTGCACGCGCACCCGCAGGGCCACCCGCCCGCGGATGGGCCGTCTCAGCCGAGGAGCACGGCCTCCAGCTCCTTGCAGGCGCCCCTGCCTGCGGCCTCCTCGATCTTGGGCAGCAGGTCGATCAGCTCCTGCAGGCTGGCAGCGTGCTCCACCGAGAGGTTGAGGCGAAAGCCCCGCAGGCCCAGGCCGGCCGTGATCTGCGTGGCCAGGGCGCTGCCGCGCAGGAAGCGTTCCTGGTCGCTCAGGCCGTTGGCGGGAGCCCCGGCCTGCGCCGCGGTGGACGCGCCGGCCCCGCCGGAGGCCGCCAGGTAGCCTTGATCGACGAGCGCCTGCACATCGGCCATGGTGGCACCCATGCCGGCCGTCGTCGCCAGCACCTCTTCGGCGGACTTGTGCCCATCGAACAGGATGAACATGGAGCGCTGGCGTGCCGTGATGCTGGCAGAGCGCTGCTTGAATGCCTGCTGACCTGCGTCGGTCTTGCTGTACTTCATGTGTCTGAGGTATTCCGTGACGTGGCCATGGACGGCCACAGCCACACTACCTCTTTTGACACGCCAGGGCTAGTGGGACATGCCCGCACCGCACACCCGGCCCGGCCTCACTTGCTGGCCGCAGGCTCGGGCTCGTGGGCCTGCGTGGCCTCGGCGCCGTGCTTTTCGCCGCCCATGTCGATGGCCCCGCCCTGGCTGATCATGTACAAGGCCACGGCGGCGAACAGCACGAAACCCACAACAATTTTCCACATATCCATTTCCTTCTTCACGAAGGCCCGTTTCCGGGCCCAAAAAAAGCCCTCTTGCGAGGGCTTGGCAGACGGCCTGGGCGCCAGGGGGCGCCACAGGCCGCGGCAAGGGTGCCGGCGCGCAATCAGTCGCCGGCGTAGATGTCCACGTCCTTGGTCTCGCGCACGAACAGCATGCCGATCACCAGCGTCATGGCCGCGACGATGATGGGGTACCACAGGCCGTTGTACATATTGCCCGTCTGGGCCACGATGGCGAACGAGGTGGTGGGCAGCAGGCCGCCGAACCAGCCGTTGCCGATGTGGTAGGGCAGCGACATGGAGGTGTAGCGGATGCGGGTCGGGAACAGCTCGACGAGCATGGCGGCGATGGGGCCGTAGACCATGGTCACCAGGATGACGAGGTAGGTCAGGATGACGATCATCATGCCCTTGTTCATCTTGGCGGGGTCGGCCTTGGTGGGGTAGCCGTCCTTCTTCAGGGTTTCGGCCACGGCCTTCTTGAACTCGCCGTCCTTGGCCTTGGCCTCGTCGGCGGAGATGCCCTTGCTGGTGTAGCTCTGGATCACGTCGCTGCCGATCTTGATGACGGCGGGCGTGCCTGCGGGGGCGGCTTCGTTCTCATAGCTCACGGAACCTGCGGCCAGCACCTGCTTGGCGATGTCGCAGGAGCTGGTGAACTTGACCGTGCCCGTGGGGTTGAACTGGAACGAGCACTCGGCCGGGTCGGCGACGACGATGACCTTGTTCTTGGCCTGGGCGGCTGCCAGGTCGGGGTTGGCGGCTTCGGCCAGCATCTTGAATGCCGGGAAGTAGGTCACGATGGCGAGCGCGCAGCCGGCCATGATGATGGCCTTGCGGCCGATCTTGTCCGACAGCGTACCGAAGATCACGAAGAAGGGCGTGCCGATGACCAGCGCGGCGGCGATCATCAGGTTGGCCGTGACGGCATCGACCTTGAGCTGCTGCGTGAGGAAGAACAGCGCGTAGAACTGGCCCGTGTACCACACGACGGCCTGGCCGGCGGTCAGGCCGAACAGGGCGATCAGCACGATCTTGAGGTTCTTCCACTGGCCGAAGGACTCGGACAGCGGCGCCTTGGAGGTCTTGCCCTCGGCCTTCATCTTCTGGAAGGCGGGCGACTCGGACAGCGACAGGCGGATCCACACCGAAACGGCCAGCAGCAGGATGGAGACCAGGAAGGGAATGCGCCAGCCCCAGTCGTTGAACGCGGGCTCGCCCATGGCGGTGCGGGTGCCCAGGATCACGAGCAGCGACAGGAACAGGCCCAGCGTGGCGGTGGTCTGGATCCAGGAGGTGTAGGCACCGCGCTTGCCATGCGGCGCGTGCTCGGCCACGTAGGTGGCGGCGCCGCCGTACTCACCGCCCAGCGCCAGGCCTTGCAGCAGGCGCAGGCAGATCAGGATGACCGGGGCGGCCACGCCGATGCTGGCGTAGTTGGGCAGGATACCCACGATGAAGGTCGAGATGCCCATGATCAGGATGGTCACCAGGAAGGTGTACTTGCGTCCGATCATGTCGCCCAGGCGGCCGAACACCAGCGCGCCGAAGGGGCGGATGATGAAGCCCGCCGCAAAGGCCAGCAGCGCGAAGATGAAGGCCGAGGTGGGATCCAGGCCCGCGAAGAACTGCTTGGCGATGATGGCCGCCAGCGAACCGTAGAGGTAGAAGTCGTACCACTCGAAAACGGTACCTAGCGAGGAGGCGAAGATCACCTTCCTCTCTTCGGGGGTCATGGGCCGTGCGGCGGCGACGGCTTTTGACGATGCGGCATGTGAGGCCATGGGCTTGTCTCCTTGGGAATAATGCGTGGGGCCCGCACTGCGGCGGGTTGCATGCATTTTTCAGGAGCGCACTGACCACGCTCTGACGCCAAACCAACGCAGACTTGCACGAAACTGACCGGGCTCTGACAACTTAAGGTCTAACCCGCAGATTTCATGCCGTAATGCGAAAAATGCCGCGTCTCAGGGCGCCAGGCCCGAAGGAAGCTGACGCACGGCCTCCCAGTCCGGGCCGTCGAACCAGGGGTCCGCCACGAGGCTGGCACGCAACATGGGCAGGCTGTCCAGGCCCCAGAAGACCCGGCCTTCGGCCACCCAGGCCGGCACGCCGAACACGCCCTGGGCGGCTGCGGCCTCGGTGTTGGCGCGCAGCAGCGCCTTGGCGCGTGCGCCGTCCTCGCCGCCGGGGCGCAGCTGCGGCTCCAGGGCCTCGGCCAGGGCCTGCAGGCGCTGGGCGTCCAGCGCCTCCTGCCCGTCCTGCCAGACATGGCGGAACACCGTTTCGGCCACGTAGCGGTTGATGCGCCCGTCCTCGCTGCAGGCCAGAGCCTGGCGCAGCAGCGGCAAGGGGTTGAAGGGGTGGCGCGCGGGCATCTGCAGCGGCACGCCCAGGTGGTGGCCCAGCCAGAGCGCGTGGCGGTAGGTCCAGTCGCGCTTGGGCGCAATGCCCGCGGGCCCCGGGTTGGCGTGCTGCTGCAAGAGCGCGCCCAGCAGCACCGGGCGGTAGTCCACGCTGTAGCTCAGGCCCTCCAGGGCCTCGGGCAGGCGCTGGAAGGCCAGCCAGGCGTAGGGCGAGACAAAGTCCAGGTAGAAGGTGAGGGTCTTCATGGCTGCTGCTCCAGGGCCGGGGGAAAGGCGAAGCCCGCGCGCTGCGCCAGTTGCGCCCAGATGGCCAGGCGCTGGGCGCGGTCGGCCTGGGCCCAGGCGCGGATCTCGGGGATGCTGCGAAAGCAGCCCAGGCAGTGGCTGCGGTCCTCGGACATGCGGCACACCGAGATGCAGGGCGAGGGGATCACCTCGTCCGATTGGGGGTCAAAAAAGCCTGCTTCGCCCAGCAGGTGCGCGCGAGCAGCTATGGATTCGGTAGCACTCATGGGGCGGGTGTCTCCTGCACCACGTCGGCCCAGGGGGCGCCGGTCAGGCGTTCGAGGTCCTGCGGCTGCAGGGGGAAGACGCCGTGCGGATGCCCGGCCGCCGCCCAGATGAGTTCAAAGCGCTGCAGCTCGCGGTCGATCAGGGTCACGCTGGGCTGGGCGTGCGCCACCGGCGAGACACCGCCTATGGAAAAACCCGTGCGCGCCTTGACGAATTCGGCGTCGGCGCGGCCGATCTTGCCGACCAGGGCGGCGACCTTCTTCTCGTCCACGCGCCGGTCGCCCGAGGTGATGACGAGCACGGCCGCGTCGTCCTCCTTGCGCCGGAAGATGATGCTCTTGGCGATCTGGCCCAGGTGCACGCCGAGCTGGTCGGCGGCCTGCTGGGCGGTGCGCGCGGCGTCGTCGAGCATGCGCGGGCCGTGGGGATGGCCCAGCGCCTGCAGCGCCTGGACCACGCGCTGCACGCCGGGCGGCAGCGTCTCGGGGGAGGAAACAGCTTCAGTCATGGTGCCCCGATGGTAGCGGCGCCGCCGGCTGCGCGCTGGCGGCTCAGGTGCGCTTGGCGAGCAGGGCCACGGCCGTGCGCGAGTTCGGCTTGCGGCCCAGGAAATCGCTGATGTAGGCGCCGGCATCGACGAGCCGGTCGAGGTCGATGCCGGTCTCGATCTCCATGCCGTGCAGCATGAACACCAGGTCCTCGGTCGCCACGTTGCCCGTGGCGCCCTTGGCGTAGGGGCAGCCGCCCAGGCCGGCCACCGACGCCTGGAAGTTCCACACGCCCAGCTCCAGCGCCGCCAGGGTATTGGCCAGCGCCTGGCCGTAGGTGTCGTGGAAATGGCCCGAGACCTCGTCCACGCCATAGTGCTGCAGCGCCGCCTCGATGGCGCGCTGCACCCGGCGCGGCGTGCCCACGCCGATGGTGTCGGCCACGTCCACGCGCTGCACGCCTATGCCCTTCATCAGCCCCGCGAGGTAGGCCACCTGCTGCGGCGCGATGTCGCCCTCGTAGGGGCAGCCCACGGTGCAGCTCATGGCGCCGCGCACGCGGATGCCCGCCGCCCGCGCCGCCTGCACCACGGGCGCGAAGCGCTCGATGCTCTCGGCGATGGAGCAGTTGATGTTCTTCTGGCTGAAGGCCTCGCTGGCCGAGCCGAAGACCACGATCTCGTCGGGCCGCGTCTGCACCGCCGCCTCGTAGCCCTGCAGGTTGGGCGTGAGCACGGAGTAGCGCACGCCGGGCTGGCGCGCGATGCCGGCCATGACCTCCTGGTTGTCGGCCATCTGCGGCACCCACTTGGGGCTGACGAAGCTGGTGACCTCGATCTCCTGCAGGCCGGCGTCCTGCAGGCGCTGCACCAGGCCGATCTTCACCGCGGCGGGCACGGGAGTCTTTTCGTTCTGCAGGCCGTCGCGCGGGCCGACATCGATGATCTGGACGCGGGTGGGGATGCTCATGGGAAGGTCCTTGGTGAATGCCGTCGGTTCAATAGCCGCGCCCGGGGTCCACCACCCCGGCAATGGCCTCGCCGCGCTGCAGCGCGGCGATCTTGCCCGCGATCTGGGCAATGCTCTCATCGCGCAGCGTGCGCGCCGAGGCGTGGGGCGTGAGGGTGATGCGCGGATGCGTCCAGAACGGATGGCCCGCGGGCAGCGGCTCGGTGCGGAACACGTCCAGCAGGGCGCCCGCCAGGTGGCCACAGGCCAGCAGCGCCAGCAGGTCGTCCTCGACCAGGTGCGCGCCGCGCGCCACATTGATGAGGTAGCCGCCCGGCTGCAGGCGCGCCAGGGTGTCGCGGTTGAGGATGTCCTGCGTCTCGGGCGTGAGCGGCAGCAGGTTCACCAGCACGCGGCTGGCGGCCAGGAAGTCGTTGAAGCCCTCCGGGCCGCTGAAGCTGCGGATGCCGTCGATCACCTTGGGCGCGCGGCTCCAGCCGTTGACCGGGAACTCGAACTGCGCCAGCGCCCGCGCCACGCGCGCACCCAGCACGCCCAGGCCCATCACGCCCACGGGGAAGTCCTGGCGCTGGCGCGGCTTGCGGTAGGCCCACTCGCCCGCGCGCATGCCGGCCTCCAGGGCGTCGAGCTCGCGGAAATGGCGGATCACGGCCTGGCACACGTACTCGGCCATCTGCACGGCCATGCCCGCGTCGTCCAGGCGCACCACGCGCGCCCGGGGCGGCAGGCGCAGGCGCAGCAGCGCATCCACGCCCGCGCCGATGTTGAACAGCGCCTTCAGGCCGGTCTGTTCGTCCAGGAACTGCTGGGGCGGCGCCCAGACGATGGCGTAGTCGGCCGGTGCGGCGCCGGGCGCCCACACGGAGAGGCGCGCCCCCGGCAGGGCGGCGGCCAGGCCCTGCAGCCAGGGCTCGGCCGGTGTGTCCTTGCAGCAAAAAAGAATGTCCATGGCGTGCAAGCGTAGCGCGGCCGCGCGGGGCGCGCCTTCAGGCCGCGCTCAGCGTGAGCAGCTCGGCGCCCTCGGCCACCTGGTCGCCGGGGGCGTAGAGCAGCTCCTGCACCACGCCGTCGGCGGGCGCGGCGATGGTGTGCTCCATCTTCATGGCCTCCATCACGGCCAGGGGCTGGCCCTTGGAGACCGCATCGCCCGCCTGCACGGCAAACGACACCACCTTGCCGGGCATGGGGGCCGTGAGGCGCCCGCCTTCGGACTGGTCCTCGCCCGCGTGGGCCAGCAGGTCGATGGAGACGATCTGCGTCGCACCCTGCGGGGTGAAGACATGGTCGGTCTCGCCCAGTGCGTACACCGCGGCGCGCGTGCGCTGGCCGGCAAACTGCAGTTCCAGGCCCTGGGCATCGCCCTGGAAGGCCAGCGCCCCGCTCACGGCCTGGGCACCCTCGCCCACCGCCAGGTGCAGGCTGCCGTCGTGCTGGTAGGTGAGCCGCGCGGGCACCTGCGCGCCGCCGAACTCGAAGGCAAAGCGCCGCTCGGTCAGCCCGTGCGAGCGCCAGCCGTCGCGGCGGCTGAAGGGGTCGGCACCCTCGCTGGCGCGCTCGCGCAGCAGGGTGTGCGCCACGGCGGCGGCGGCGGCCAGCGGCAGGCCCACGGGCTCCTGCTGGAACAGCACGTCCTGCTCGCGCGGGACCAGCGCCGTGTCGAGCCGCGCCTGGGCAAACGAGGCGCTGCGCGCCACGCGGCGCAGGAACTGCACGTTGGTGGCCAGGCCCACGATGTGCGTCTGCGCCAGGGCCTCGTCCAGCCGGGCCAGCGCCTGCGCGCGCGTGTCGCCATGCACGATGAGCTTGGCCACCATGGAGTCGTAGAAGGGGCTGATGGCGTCGCCCTCGCGCACGCCGTCGTCCACGCGCACCGCGACGCCGGTGTCGCGCCCGTTCGCGCGCTCGAAGCTGGTGCACGCGGGCTTGCGGTACACCGCGAGCTGGCCGGTGGCGGGCAGGAACTGGTTGTCGGGGTTCTCGGCGCAGATGCGCGCCTCGATGGCGTGGCCGTGGATGCGCAGATCCTCCTGCGCCAGCGGCAGCGGCTCACCCGCGGCCACGCGCAGTTGCCATTCCACCAGGTCCAGGCCGGTGATGGCTTCGGTGACCGGGTGCTCCACCTGCAGGCGCGTATTCATCTCCATGAAGTAGAACTTCATCTCCTCGGGGCGCTCGTAGCCGCCGGGCTGCTCCACGATGAATTCCACCGTGCCTGCGCCCACATAGTGCACGGCGCGCGCCGCGGCCACGGCGGCCTCGCCCATCTGGCGGCGCAGCGACTCGGTCATGCCGGGGGCCGGGGCCTCTTCCAGCACCTTCTGGTGGCGGCGCTGCACCGAGCAGTCGCGCTCGAACAGGTACACACAGTTGCCGTGCGTGTCGCCGAACACCTGGATCTCGATGTGCCGCGGTCGCTGCACGTACTTCTCGATCAGCACGGCGTCGTCGCCAAAGCTGTTGATCGCCTCGCGCTTGCAGCTGGCCAGGGCGGCGTCGAAGTCCTCGGCGCGCTCCACGGCGCGCATGCCCTTGCCCCCGCCGCCCGCGCTGGCCTTGATGAGCACGGGGTAGCCGATGCGGTCGGCCTCCCGCTTGAGCAGCGCGGCGTCCTGGTCGGCACCATGGTAGCCGGGCACCAGGGGCACGTTGGCGGCCTCCATCAGGCGCTTGGACTCGGCCTTGAGGCCCATGGCCTGGATGGCGCTGGCGGGCGGGCCGATGAAGACCAGGCCCGCGGCCTGGCAGGCCTGGGCGAACTCCTCGTTCTCGCTGAGGAAGCCGTAGCCGGGGTGGATGGCCTGGGCGCCCGTGGCCTTGGCGGCCTCGAGGATGCGCTCCCAGCGCAGGTAGCTGTCCTTGGGGGCGCTGCCGCCGATGTGCACGGCCTCGTCGCACACGGCCACATGCTTGGCACGCGCGTCGGCGTCGGAATACACGGCGACGGTCTTCACACCCATGCGGCGCGCGGTGGCCGCGACCCGGCACGCGATCTCGCCGCGGTTGGCAATCAGGATCTTCTTGAACATGTTGAATCTCTCCAGGGATTTCAGACCAGCCAGCCCGGCTTGCGTTTTTGCAGGAAGGACTGCACGCCCTCGCGGCCTTCTGCGCTTGCGCGGATGTCGGCGATGCCTTCGACGGTGGCGGCGATGAGCTGCGCGTCGATCTGCTGCTGCGCCACGTCCTGCACCAGTTGCTTGCAGGCGCGCACGGCGTTCGGGCTGGCGCTGACCAGGGCCTTGACGATGTCATCGACCTTGGCGTCGAGCTGGTCGGCGGCCACGACCTCGTGCACGAAGCCGATGCGCAGCGCTTCAAGCGCACCGAAGCGCTCGGCCGTGAGGAAGTAGCGGTGCGCGGCGCGCGCGCCCATGGCGCGGATCACGTAAGGGCTGATGGTGGCCGGGATCAGGCCCAGCTTGACCTCGCTGAGGCAGAAGCCCGCCGTATCCACGCTCACGGCCATGTCGCAGGCCGCCACCAGGCCCATGCCGCCGGCGTACACATCGCCCTGCACGCGCGCCACCGTGGGCTTGGGGCAGGCGTAGATCACGCGCAGCATCTCGGCGAGCTTGCCCGCGTCCGCGATGTTCTCGGCGCGCGTGTAGTCGGCCATGCGGCGCATCCAGTTCAGGTTGGCGCCGGCGCAGAAGGCCGGGCCCTCGGCGGCCAGCACCACGGCGCGCACGCCGGGGCGTGCGCCCACGTCGAGAAAGGCCGCAGTGATCTCGGCGATGACTTCGTCGCTGAAGGCGTTGCGCACCTCGGGCTGGGTCAGCGTGATGCGCGCGACCGGGCCCGACTGGGTGATGGAGAGGTTCTGGCTCATGGCGTATGCGGGTTCTGCAGGAAGTAGACGAGATCGAGCTCCGGGCAGGGCTGGCCCAGCGCGGTGAGCGCCGCCGTGATCTGCCCGCGGTGGTGCGTGCCGTGGTTGAACACATGCGCGAGCGTGGCGGCGAAGGGCAGCGTGGCCGGGGTGCCGCGCATGGTGGTGTAGGACAGCACCCCGTCCCAGCGCTGCGCGGGCCAGCCGGCGATCAGCGGCTCCCAGCGCGCCGCCCCCTCGCGCAGGCGGCTGGCCAGGTGTGCGCGGTCACTCTCGACCTCGGCGTCCAGCGCCACGCGCGGCGAGCGGCCCTCGGCAAAGCGCACGAACCACAGCAGGTGCTCGCCCACCAGCAGGTGGTTGAGCGTGCCGTGGATGCTGCGGAAGAACAGGCCCAGGTCGCGCCGGTAGTCCGCCTCGGGCAGCGCGTCCACGGCCCGGAGCAGGCGCTCGGTGGCCCACACGTTGTAGCGTGCAAGCTGGCCAAAGTGGGCGGCGGCGTCCATGGGGTGTTCCGTGCGGCGGTGTGCGTTCTTCTTACATGCGGAACACGCCGAACTTGGTGTCCTCGATGGGCGCGTTGCGCGTGGCCGAGAGGCCCAGCGCCAGCACGCGGCGCGTGTCGGCGGGGTCGATCACACCGTCGTCCCACAGGCGCGCGGTGGCGTAGTAGGGGTGGCCCTGCTCCTCGTACTGGCGGCGGATGGGGGCCTTGAAGGCTTCCTCTTCCTCCATGCTCCACTGGCCGCCCTTGGACTCGATGCCGTCGCGCTTGACGGTGGCCAGCACGCTCGCGGCCTGCTCGCCACCCATCACGGAGATGCGCGCGTTGGGCCACATCCAGAGGAAGCGCGGCGAGTAGGCGCGGCCGCACATGCCGTAGTTGCCGGCGCCGAAGCTGCCGCCGATGATGATGGTGAACTTCGGAACACTCGCCGTGGCCACGGCCGTCACCAGCTTGGCGCCGTGGCGCGCGATGCCTTCGTTCTCGTACTTGCGGCCGACCATGAAGCCGGTGATGTTCTGCAGGAACACCAGCGGAATCTTGCGCTGGCAGCACAGCTCGATGAAGTGCGCGCCCTTCTGCGCGCTCTCGGAAAACAGGATGCCGTTGTTGGCGATGATGCCGACCTGCATGCCCTCGACGCGCGCGAAGCCGCACACCAGGGTGCTGCCGAAGCGCGCCTTGAATTCGTCGAACGCGCTGCCGTCGACGATGCGGGCGATGATCTCGCGCACGTCGAAGGGCTTGCGCGTGTCCACGGGGATCACGCCGTACAGCTCTTCCGCTGCAAAAAGAGGAGCTTCTGGCGCAGCATCGGCGGGCTCTGCAGCCTTTTTCCTATTCAAATTGGCCACGGCATGGCGCGCCAGCTTGAGCGCGTGCAGGTCGTTCTGCGCCAGGTGGTCCGCCACGCCGGACAGGCGCGTGTGCACGTCGCCACCGCCCAGGTCTTCGGCACTCACCACCTCGCCCGTGGCGGCCTTCACCAGCGGCGGGCCGCCCAGGAAGATGGTGCCCTGGTTCTTCACGATGATGGACTCGTCGCTCATCGCGGGCACGTAGGCGCCGCCGGCCGTGCAGCTGCCCATGACCACGGCGATCTGCGCGATGCCCTGGGCGCTCATGTTGGCCTGGTTGAAGAAGATGCGGCCAAAGTGCTCGCGGTCGGGGAACACGTCGTCCTGGTTGGGCAGGTTGGCGCCGCCCGAGTCCACCAGGTAGATGCAGGGCAGGCGGTTCTGCGCCGCCACTTCCTGGGCGCGCAGGTGCTTCTTCACCGTCATGGGGTAGTAGGTGCCGCCCTTCACCGTGGCGTCGTTGCACACGATCATGCAGTCCACGCCGCTCACGCGGCCGATGC
>Ga0209960_1001960_pt1 | contig 23038 bp, 19 predicted proteins | sample ThiBiot_500_plan_2_FD_183947 | JGI IMG/M metagenome (GOLD analysis project Ga0209960, IMG submission 183947) | Wastewater bioreactor microbial communities from Cape Town, South Africa - Thiocy_expt_500_plan (SPAdes) | ecosystem: Engineered > Bioreactor > Thiocyanate-remediating >...
TTGAGTAAAATCGCTATAACGAGCTAAACGCCCTTGAGGATAAGCTTCGTGTAACAGATCAGTCCAGGTTTTAAATAATACAGTTGCGCCCTCCGGGATTTGTTCTGCAAGCAATTGTTGATTTAATTTATCCAGAAGGTCGCGAGAGCGGGACACGTAGAGAATTGTTTGATTTTTTGCAGAATCGATGTGGAGCATGCGCTTCAAGAGCTGAAATAGGAGTACGGTCTTACCGGAACCAGGTGGTCCCATAAGTAAAAGAGGTAAGCGATATTGTAGTGCTTGATATTGATGCTCATCGAGAACCAAAATTTGTCTAGACAAAGTAACTGCAGGCTTTATGGTTAAGGGTGTTTCGTCGGCTTGATGCTCCTCCAATAGTGAGTAAGAATCGATATAATTCACGCTTGGATTACTTAATTGCTTGCGTAGTTTGCCATAATTATGAGGATTACTCGCAAGGATCAGTGGCACACGTTTTCCTTGGAAGTCGATAAATCGAAAAGCCAGGCGATTTTTTTTATCTAACTTAAGGCGATAAACGGCCTGACCTTCATGGGTAATGCCGATCAGCTTTTTTAAACCAATTTCACCTGTGACCAAGCGTCGCAAGATACCCGTATAGAGTTCTAGCTCATCCCGAGTGATGTGTGTTGTATCAAAGAGAATATCAGGCATTAACTGCTCCATAGAATGCACAAAATGGTGCAATTGTATCATTCAAGAGCTTTTTGTGTTAATGATTTCTCCTATTAAGTTCCTGCCTCAAGGCATTGGTTGGTAGCTGTTTTTGTACAAAGAGAATCGCAGTCGGTAATAGAGGACTGCTGACATTTGCTATGACATTCTTTAAAAATTATATGGACGCAACGCTCTATAGGTGGGGGTATGCTGGAAAATCCACTTGAAAAAACCAATACCATAAATAGCACACTTAAAGATAGTTGTTTCATGAGAAAGCCTTAGCGTCCTGTAAGCGCTTCTAAATTTTCAGGATAGCGCGCCCCTTTGATTTTAATTTCTTCTGCCGCATGCGTCATTTGCGCGAGCTCTTCAGCTGAAAGCTCTAATGCAAGGGCGCCAATGTTTTCCTTTAATCGGCAGAAACGTGTTGTTCCGGGAATAGGGACAATCCAGGGCTTTTTGCTCAAGAGCCAAGCTAGGGCAATTTGTGCCTTTGTGGCTTGTTTTCTGGCCGCAATAATTCCGAGTAATTCAATTAGTGAGGCATTAGCTTTACGCGCCTCGGGTGAAAACCGGGGTAGACGATTGCGAAAATCTGTTTGACTAAACACGGTGCGATCATCAATAGTACCCGTCAAATACCCTCTACCCAGAGGACTGTAGGGGACAAAGCCAATATTTAAATCCTCAAGTAAAGGTAATAGTTCTTTTTCAGGCTCACGATGCCATAATGAATATTCGCTTTGTATCACACTGACTGGTTGAATATTATGAGCTTTACGAATGGTCGAGGTGCCTGCTTCGGATAATCCAAAAAAACGGACCTTACCTTCATGAATTAAATCGCCGACAGTTCCTGCAACATCTTCAATTGGTACTTCAGGATCGACTCGATGTTGATAAAGGAGGTCAATATAATCGGTTTTTAATCTTATTAAAGCCGCATTTACGGTTTCATGGATTCGTTCTGGTTTACTATTGAGTCCTAAAGACTTAAGACTTTCAGTGGGATCGGGTTCAAATCCAAACTTAGTAGCAATAATAACTTCAGTACGATTTTTAGCGAATGCTTTTCCCAAGAGTTCTTCATTGGTATAAGGACCATAAATTTCGGCTGTATCATAAAAATTGATACCTTCCTCTACAGCCTGATGTAATAATTTCAGCATCTCGACGGGATCAGGTTTAATCCCATAAGCATGGCTCATACCCATGCAACCTAATCCCAGCGCCGAAACGCACAAACCTTGGGCCCCTAGAACTCTTTTTTCCATAAACGAACGCCCTTAATGTTTAATTTTTTTCCATGTTGCGAAGATAATTTATAGTATAGATGAGAAGTTTATGAAATAAAGCTAATGACTAAGAAAGAAGAGAATCAACATAAAAATCAATAAGATAAAGGCTATGATTAACTTCATAGCCTTTATGGCCATTAATGTTTTTTTGCGAAGAACCAAGGAATGGCTACAAATAAAATGAGTCCGCCGATAAGAAAACTTTCAAACACCACCACATTACCTACCGGTATTTGGGAGGGCGGGGCAAAACCCACGAGCATTGCGCTAATACAGCAGAGTACACCAATACCACAAAGAAGCCACATCACTTTATTGCCGCCTGGTACAACATAACCTCGAGGTTGCTCTGGTTGACTGTATCGCAGACGCACAGCTGCCGCAAACATGAAGAGATAAACTAACAAGGCCATTTGTGCACTTAAATCACTAAGCATCCAATAAGCGGCATTAATTGATGGAAGCAAAATGAATACAGTGCTGAGAATGGTAACAATGATTGCCTGAGTGAACAGGATTATAATCGGAGCCCCATGCCGATTAGTTCGTGCAAAGATTGCCGGTAGCGAACCATCACGTGCTGAGACCAGTAATCCTTTGGTTGGCCCGATGATCCATGCTGAAACACCGCTTAGGCCGCCAAGAATGATCAACACGGCAATTACAGAGGTCATCCAGGGCATATGATACGATTGGAAAAACACAGAATAGGCATCAATAAGCCCGGAAACTACGCTTAAGTTATCATTAGGTACTACAATGACGATCGCCAGGGATCCTAACGATAACGTTGAGATGATTAAAATCGTAGAATATAGCAAAGCACGCGGGTAATCTCGTTGAGGATCTCTAACCTCCTCAGCATGTACGGCGGACATTTCCATGCCGATGAGTCCAAATAATACTGCAGCAAAAAGAGAAAGATTACCAATGGATTTAAAGTCGGGTAGCCATACCGAGGGATAATCCACTGCCATGGGTTTGCCTTGTAACGCCCAGATTATCGCCAGGCTGATTATTAAGATCATGGGCAATACGGTTCCAATCGTCGCGCCGATAATGCTCACAATACTGGAAACTTTCATTCCAAAACAATTGAGTAAAGTAAATAACCAAAATAACCCAATGACCGTACCTAGAAGATAAAACTTATTATTGGCAAGCTCGGGCGCGATTAGATAAGATAAAGTGGCGGCAATAAACGCAAGGATTGTGGGGTACCAAACCACGTTGTAAATCCATTGTAGCCAGATGGTGATAAAGCCTGCGCGCTTGCCAAATGCCTCCCGAACCCAGAGATAAATACCTCCAGTACTGGGGTATGCTGTGGCTAATTCAGCAGCAACCAATGCCACGGGAATAAAGAAAGCAAAGGCTGCAATCACGTAGTAAAAGACCAAGGAAAGACCGAGTTTTGCACTGATTGGTAACGTGCGTAAGCTATCCACAGCGATTACATTAATCATTACCAGTGAAAAAACGCTTAAAACTTTTTTCGGTGGATTCATGGTTAATCCTTAATTAATACAAAAATAGTGAATCAGGGGTCAATGGCTAAGCGGATGTAATTAAGGATTTTTGGAAATAAAAAGACTCCATGCACCTACCTGTATTCATTGTCTAAACTGAGGTCGCGAAGTATAGCATTGAGACAAATAAGTGACAATAAGAGTCAGAACATTGTTGGGTAGCAAAAGGGATAACGACCTCCTCAAAACGTGAGGAGGTCGTGATTTTTAGGAGGCTAAATTACGTAAAACATACTGTAAAATCCCACCATTTTTGTAATATTCGAGTTCATCAGCAGTATCAATACGGCATAATGCTTTGATTTCATCGGTTTCGCCATGAGCGCGCTCAATCTTAACCGCAATATGTGCGCCAGGTCGTAAACTTTCTGAGACATCGATGCTAATACGCTCGTCACCTTTAAGGTTCAAACTTTTACGATTCATGCCCTCAATAAATTGTAAAGGCAACACGCCCATACCAATCAAGTTCGAGCGATGGATGCGCTCAAAGCTCTCGGTAATTACCACTTTAATACCGAGCAAATTCGTACCTTTGGCAGCCCAATCACGCGAGGATCCCGTACCATATTCTTTACCGGCAATGACAACCAACGACTGTTGTTCTTGTTGGTAACGCATCGCCGCATCATAAATCGACATCACCTCACCTGTGGGGATAAAGCGTGTTACACCACCTTCCTGTTCAGGGGTCATTTCATTACGAATACGGATGTTGGCGAATGTACCCCGCATCATCACCTCATGATTTCCTCGACGCGAACCATAGGAGTTAAAATCTTCTTCACGAACACCTTTAGATTTCAAATACAATCCAGCAGGAGAGTTCGCTTTAATCGAGCCCGCTGGAGAGATATGATCGGTGGTGATAGAATCGCCGAATAGGGCAATAATGTATGCTTTGTGAATGGGCTTTATGGTCTCAGGTTTGGGCTGAAGATTTTCAAAAAAAGGCGGATGCTGGATGTAGGTTGAGTCTGTATTCCATGCATACGTTTTTCCGGCAGTGGTTTTTATTGACTGCCAGTGCGCATCGCCCTCGAAAACTTCCGCATACTCTTTACGGAACATGGAGCCTGTAACTTTTGCGACCTCCGCAGCAATCTCTGCATTGGTAGGCCATATATCTTTTAAATAAACTTCATTACCATCCTTATCTTTACCCAGTGACTCTTTTGCAAGATCCTGAGTGGTAGTACCACATAATGCATAAGCGACAACTAAGGGTGGAGAGGCGAGCCAGTTTGCTCGAACCTGAGGATGAACGCGGCCCTCAAAATTGCGATTTCCGGATAGAACCGCTGAAACCACTAAATCGTTTTCGCTTATCGTATGGGCAATTGCATCAGGAAGTGGTCCTGAGTTACCGATACAGGTCGTGCAGCCATAACCAACCAAATTAAAGCCTAATTGGTCAAGATATGTTTGTAAGCCCGCTTGCTGCAAATAGTCTGTAACTACTTTTGAGCCAGGTGCTAGGGAAGATTTTACCCAAGGCTTGCGTTGCAAACCTTTTTCAACTGCTTTTTTTGCGACTAAACCCGCGGCCATAAGCACGCTCGGATTTGAGGTGTTGGTACAACTGGTTATTGCAGCAATTACAACATTGCCGTGTTTCATTGAAAAGTCATGTCCTTTTACGGCATAAGTTTGTTCATGTTCACTGGCTTTACCTGCTTCTGTGAGAAATTTATCAAATTCTACAGGAAGGGTGTTTAAAGTTACCTTGTCTTGGGGGCGCTTAGGTCCTGCCAATGATGGGACAATTGTTCCCAAGTCTAATTCTAAGATATCAGTGAATACCGGGTCTTCCTGATTTGCGTCATACCACATTCCTTGAGCTTTGCAGTAGGCTTCTACTAAGGCAATGGTATGGGCATCACGACCGGTTAATTCCAGATAGCGTAACGTCTCTTTATCCACGGGAAAAAAGCCACAGGTCGCACCGTATTCTGGAGCCATATTGGAGATGGTTGCTCGATCAGCAAGAGGTAAATCACTTAATCCTGGGCCATAGAATTCAACAAACTTTCCGACAACACCTTTTTTACGCAGCATTTGGGTTACAGTGAGTACTAAGTCCGTCGCAGTGATGCCTTCGTTCATTTTACCATGAAGCTTAAAGCCAATAACTTCAGGAATGAGCATGGATACAGGTTGACCCAGCATTGCAGCTTCTGCTTCAATACCACCAACCCCCCAACCCAAAACTCCGAGGCCATTAACCATAGTAGTATGAGAGTCTGTGCCCACGAGTGTATCTGGATATGCATAGTGCTCACCGTTGTCAGTACTGCACCAGACAGTTTTAGCCAAATACTCTAAATTGACCTGATGACAGATACCTGTACCAGGAGGAACCACTCGAAAATTGTCAAACGCTTTTTGGCCCCAACGTAAAAATTCGTAGCGTTCGTTATTACGTTCCATTTCAATTTCAGTATTAATCTTTAAAGAGTCCTTAGTACCGAATTTATCAACCATCACGGAATGGTCTATGACTAAATCAACAGGAGAAAGTGGGGAAATCTTGTCGGCGTTGCCACCTAAAGCAACAATGGCATCCCGCATTGCGGCTAAATCTACCACGGCAGGCACACCAGTAAAATCCTGCATCAGCACGCGAGCAGGGCGGTAAGCAATCTCGTGCTGAGAGGTTTTTTGTTCAAGCCAGGCAGCAATTGCAGCTACATCTTTGGTAGTTACTGTATTGTTGTCTTCAAAGCGCAAGAGATTTTCAAACAGCACTTTAAGAGAATACGGAAGACGGTTAATCCCTTTAAAATGCTTATTTTCTGCTTCTTTGAGACTGTAGTAATTGTAGACTTTTCCATCGACATTGAGTTGACATTTTGTGGATAAACTGTCATGGCCTACTTTCATAAAAAGACTCCTGGAATTAAAAGGGGAATGATAGCTTAAATTTTATATTTTTTCATGGATTCTTGGTAACTTAATAGATAAAAACCTTGCTTTGCAAGGGATCATAAAAACTGGATGCTTTACTCTATTAGTTTATTCTTTACATTCATAAAGACTAACGTAATATGTATTGAAAGGGATGCTGTAATTTATACCGATTAGGGAGTTTCGATGACCGAGTTAGCTCTAGCTTTAAGTTCTTTGTTGTGTTGTGATTTAACCCAGAATCGTCTGGATGATGTAAAAGCAATGGATCAGGATCTGGATAGTGCAACTGAGGACAATTCTTCCACTGATGTAGGAGCTTTTCTACTGCTGTTGTCACAAATTCAATTGCCTCAAACTCCCGATCAGAATCGCGATTTTTTAAACCTTACCCAGGCCCATGAAGTGCAAGAGCCTACCTCTTCGTCCTCGGAAGCTGCGAGTTGCTGGGAAGATAATATTGCAGTGACTTGGATAAATTCAGATTTTTACGAACAAAACTCTGCCAACGTATTGCTTGCACAAAATGCCGCAGTGGATATTGCGCAGCAATTAGTCGAACAGTCTGCGTCTACTAATACCGTGGAATATGAAAATTTAATAGACAATTCAATGCCTATAGACACTCAATCAGTTGAGACTTTAACTGCTCAAGCCGATGCGCAGATAGCACCAACAAATGCAGAAGCTCAGCTCATTAGCGACAAAATGGTATTGACCAAATTAAATCAAGAGACACCTTTTGCGCAAGAAAAAGATAAAGCAGTCGATATTTTGCGAAAAAACGTAGGAGTTCCAGTAACGAACTCGTCATTTACCAGTACCTCCCTGAAGCCTCAGGATCTTAGTGATCTTCCTGGGCCGCAAAATCAGTCTGATTCGGTATTGATATCTGCGCCCACTTCGGAAATCGTTTTTAATACAGATAATAACGAACAGATTTATTCTGAGTTACCGTTAAGTGATATGGGCATGAATGCGGCTGATTTTCAGGATTCAGCTTTGTCGTCAACTTCCGTAACGACAGCAGCACCCATCAGTCAAAATCCAGAAAAAATGTTCGTTGCAATGCCTACTCTAACAATACCCGTACCCGTTGAGCATTCCCAATGGTCGCAACAATTGGCAGAGCATACCCTTTGGCTGGGACAAACTGGACAGCAATCGGCTTTATTAAAATTGCATCCTGAGGAATTAGGACCCTTACAAATACACGTACAAGTTACTGAGAGCAATGCTGCAGTTCACATTACGAGTCCAACCCCGGAGCTTCGTGATCTAATAGATCAATCGGTCTTGCGTTTGCAAGAATTGATGGCCGAACAAGGATTAACGCTGGTGGAAGTTAATATACAGGCCGGAGATGGACGCTCACAACAACGTTTTGTAGAGCCTGTACTCGCAAGCTTAGAGCCAGATGAACCTGAAGTTTTGGAGAATAATGCACTTTTTTCAAAAAAGACTCAGCGTTCCCAAAATTTAATTGACTATTTTGCTTAAATAAAAAAGCTCTTCTTAAAGAAGAGCTTCGAATTAGAAACGTCGATGATGTCGTGTGCAGGTATTCTTACAGCGAATTACACGACCGCTCCATCTATCAACGAGGCAACTTCGGCGGCAACCATGACCAACTGCTCGCCATCCAGTCCAATAGGTGCGGTTTGCGCGCGAATGTCTTGGGCCATGGTAAACATATCCTGGAGAGGTGTGATAGCCAACGAAATAAGCGAATTGTTGTCCTGTTACATTATCGGCAGCAGCTTTGCTACTATAAAAACTTCCTGCAAAGAGGAATAATGATAACAAGAGATAGGGGAGTGCTGAGCTGTGTCTTATTTTAGTTCGTTCCATAATTTCTCCCTGTTTTTTATTCATCTTCAGTATAGAACATAATTATTTATTTAACACAGTTGGGGTTAAATGTGATCAGAAAAGTCATATTAATAACAGGATGCTCTTCGGGTATCGGATTAAATGCAGCAATACAATTAAATGAACAGGGTTATCAAGTTATTGCCTCATGTCGCAAAGCTGAGGATGTGGCACGATTACGCGCTTTAAATCTGCAAGCAGTGCAGTTGGATGTTAGCAATATGGAATCCATAAGGGCAGCCTTTGCGGAGGTGATGATTCTAACCTCGGGACGCTTGGATGTTCTCATCAATAATGCGGGTTATGGTCAAGTCGGTGCATTAGAGGATGTGTCCACTGAGGTATTAAGCCAACAATTTGCTACTAACGTTTTTGGTTTACATGAGTTATATCGATTGGCTATACCCGTGATGCGGAAGCAGGGAAGTGGCAGGATCATTAATATTAGCTCCATTCTCGGTTTGGTAAGCCTTGCTTTTCGCGGTGCCTATTGTGCCTCTAAATATGCTGTTGAAGGATTAACAGATACTTTGCGTTTAGAACTTGCGTCCTCCGGCATCAAGGTTATAGCAATTGAACCTGGGCCAATCGAAAGTAATTTTCGTGATCGCTGTGTCGATGTATCCTTACAACTTATCGATCGCACCGAGTCTTTTTTTAGCAAGCAATACGCGGTGATGTTGGCTCGATACCAATCTCGAGCGAATGATTCCGTGTTTACCCTGAAACCCCAAGCAGTGATTGATAAAATCATCCATGCCATCGAAGCAAAGCGCCCCAAACCCAAATATGTCATAACCTTTCCCGCTCATTTTATGGTTTTCTTAAAGAGGATATTAAGCAATCGTTTATTGCATCGATTTTTACTGCTCGCCTCGCGTCAGGATTTAGCTTAAATATCTCGGGTTAGGAATTTTTTAAATTTGTTTGCTATGCTAAAGATGGTTAAAACCCAATAACAATCAAGGACGTTAAATCATGAAAAAATCAACTATGGCTGTCGCTGCGCTGTTAACCGTACTTTCTGCTCCAGTTGTCTCTGTTGCTTATGCCGATGATATGGCTCCTTCGGCTACATCCAGCTGCCAGGGTTGCAAGGGTTGTGCTGGTCATTGCAATGGCTGCAAAGGTTGTTCTGGTGAAGCAACATGCAAAGGTAGTTGCGCAGGTGAGTAATTGAATCGACGTAAGGAGATGATAATTGTCTCCTTATATACTTGTGCGATGAGCGTTTTTACATGATAACAGCGACCCCACCTTTTGCCTTACCTAGATTAAATGCCGCCAACAAAGAGCGCTATCTTCATTATGCGATGCAGATATTAGAAGCCCAAAAGCATATGCTTGGGGAGGACGGAAAAAATCTACTTCATTATCTACTTAAAAATCGTGAACGCTACGAGCGAATGACGCATTATCCGCAAGGAGACAGGATAGATTCTGTATCTGGTGCGCAATATTTTTATCACTGTCATCGAGAGAACTTTGCCAGTACTGAGCATGGGCATTTTCACTGCTTTTTGCGGTATAAAAATATCCCAACAAGCATAAAACCTTCTGCTCTTAAAGATTGGGATTATTATATTGAAAACCCAATGACACATATTATAGCGATAGCGATGAACCAAATGGGACAACCCATTCGTCTGTTTACAGTGAACCGATGGGTAACCTCTGAGATTTGGTATGATGCATCGAACATGAGTAAAATTATAAAGAATTATCAGCTTAATTTAACTCATTCCTACTGGAGTGTATTGGATCATTGGGTGGAAGGAATCATCCATTTATTTACCCCCCAAATTACGTGGTTACATCGTCAACGTGACCGATACATGCAACATCAAATAGACTCAGGGAATGTGAATCCCTACACCGATCGCAGCCTGGAAGAGCTGTCCGAGTTATCCATCGACTTAAAAAAACAGATTGAGTGGGTGATTCAATAAGCTTACCGAGTAGTGTAACGCATTGTTTGCATAATATTTGTTCTCCATTTTGTACTATAATTAGCATGCAATAATATAACGGAGTTTTTGCATGTCCCCTCATCGCGCGCGGCCAAATAAACAAATTGAAATAATTAGCCACCTCTACATGGAAATCATCAATGCAATGCCCAATATTGTCTACTGGATTGATAAAGAATGTCGTCTGCAAGGATGTAATAAAAAATTTCAGAAACTCCTGGGTTTGAATAAATTAAAGGATTTTGATGGCACTCCATACGATAAAATGCTCAATTTTGGTCGCTGGCCAGAGAAAATAGTAGATGAATTTAAGCTGGATGACATGAATGCGCTGTTTACTAAAGAAGCGGTTTTTGATAAGCAGGCCCCGGCAATAACTTTAAAACAAAAAACACATCACTTTCTTGTACAGCGTACACCTATGCACAATTTGGAAAAAGAGGTTATTGGTCTGATTGTAATATTGACAGAAAAAAATCTGGATTTAAAAACTGTTGAAATATCAAATAGTTTATCAGAACCGCAGCATGTAAAGATACCAACAGAAAGCAAAAATCAGTTACCCAACGTGCTGATGGTTGAAGATAATATAATCGCTCAGCAAGTTGAAAAGTCACTTCTTACCTCTCTAAACTGTACGGTAGACATTGCCGCCACCGCTGATGATGCAATTAATATATTTCAACCTGGAAAATATGATTTAGTATTGATGGATATTGGATTGGAAGATTCTTCTGGATACCTAGTAGCAAAAAAAATTCGTCAGAAAGAATCGAGTACCAAACATCATGTTCCCATCATTGCATTGACCGGATATGAAGCTGAGATCATTAAAGATGATTGTCAGCATTACTTCATGGAAGGAGCAATTACAAAACCGTTAACAAGTGAACAGGCCCAGCAGCTGATTCAACACTTTATCTATCGCATGGATGTATCGGTCAATGGTTTGAAGAGAAACTAGTTGTTTGTTATGATGCGTTATTTGCTGCATAAACCATCATGACTTATCCGTCCAGACGCATACTTTCACTTGATGTATTTCGTGGACTCACGATGGTTTTAATGATCCTGGTGAATGGCCAGGGCACGCGCTCTATTTACCCCATCCTTGAGCACGCAACCTGGAATGGCTGTACTCTTGCGGATATCGTATTTCCTTCTTTTTTATTTATCGTTGGGGTAACGATTGCAGTCAGTTTGCGTCAGTATGTGGCTCATGATTTTCATCTGCGCAAAGGTCTCCATTGGAATATTTTTAAACGAAGTATTCTATTATTCGCAATCGGATTATTTCTTAACGCGTTCCCACTTCATGTCTATTGGGACCATTTGCGGCTTTTAGGAATTCTCCAACGTATTGCGCTCTGCTATTTGGTCTGCGCACTACTGTATTTACATGCGTCTGTACGCACCCAGGCACTTATTTTTCTATTGATACTCGCGGTTTTTGGTTTGTTGTATTTAGCGATACCGCTCCCTTATGGTTCTGCCAATACTTTGAGTATGGATGCCAATTGGCCAGGATATATTGATGGCTATTTATTAACACCGCAACATATGTACAAAGCCCAATATGACCCAGAAGGGGTGCTCACGACCATTCCTGCGCTTGCCACAACCTTGTCCGGTCTTATGGTGGGGCAATTAATTTTGTGTGCAATTCCTGTTATAAGACAAGTCCAGATTTTATTGATTAGTTCCGGATTGATGTTGTTATCCGGATGGTTGTGGAGTTTTGTGCTTCCCTTAAACAAAAATTTGGGGACCAGTTCCTTTGTATTGTGGACTTCAGGAGTCGCTACCGGGGTCTTTACTCTATGTTACTATCTCATCGATGTGCGTAAGAACACCTGGTGGACTAGACCGTTTCAAATTTTTGGTGTGAATGCTTTGTTCATTTTTATTATTCACGTTGTCTTATTGAAGCTGCAATCCTTATTTGAATTACCCTTACGTGATGGCCGTATGGAAAATATGAGAGTGGCAATTGCTGATTATCTATTCGGCTTCACAACGCCAGAATGTGCCGGATTAGGCTATGCTGTTGTGTTTTTGATGCTTAATTTTTTGGTTGCCTGGTATCTTTATAAGAAAAAAATTTTTATTAAACTTTAATATGCTTATCAAGCTTAAGTCTTAATTTTAGAGACTAAGCAGTGTATTGTTGATTCCATCGTACTTAGCTATAATCCCGCCCTGGTTCGTTCTCTTCACTTACGGAGTGTACTACATGCCTATTTACGAATATCAATGCACAAATTGTAATCAAAATTTCGATCTTCTACAGAAGATTAGTGATGAGCCGATTAAAGAATGCCCACAGTGTCATCAACAAAGTATGCAAAAATTAGTTTCTGCTGCGGGATTTCAACTCAAGGGCACAGGTTGGTATGCAACCGATTTTAAAAATAAAGGAAAACCCGTAACCGAAACAGCATCCAGCGATGATCAGGGAACAAAAAAAAGTGATACGGGTACCTCATCAACGAGCTCTGATTAAGGACTACTTGTGAATAGTCGAATATTCCGTAGCTATTTATTGGCAGGACTTGCTGTATGGTTGCCTATTTTGGTAACCATGCTGGTATTACGTTTCATTATCGACATACTCGATAGCTTTATCCCGCTTGCATATCAGCCAGAGCGTATCTTCGGCCATGCTATTCCCGGGATTGGCGTTTTATTTTCTCTGGTGCTCTTGCTAATCACCGGAATGATTGCCACCAATTATATAGGCCAGAGGCTAGTTATTTGGAATGATGCCTTGTTTTCAAGGATTCCACTTGTTCGTTCTATTTATACCACCGCCAAGCAGGTGATTAATGCTTTATTTTCTACGAATAGTGAATCCTTTCGAAAAGTAGTCCTTCTTGAGTATCCACGTAAAGGATTGTGGAGCATTGCTTTTTTAACTGGAGGCTCTAATGAGCGTATAAATGAACAGATTGAACAGGACGTCGTCTCTGTTTTTATTCCCACTACACCCAATCCTACCTCAGGATTTTTACTGTTAGTTCCTAAAAGTGACGTAATCGAGTTGGAGATGGGAGTTGATGAGGCTCTTAAGTATATTATCTCTCTAGGTGTGATGCAGACTGGCGCTGCAACAAACACCCCAGGGAACAGTTTTAAACAGAATAAATAGGCGGTTATTATGCGTACACACTACAATTTGAGCGTGAATGAGGCATTATTAGGACAAGAAGTTACGATTTGCGGTTGGGTGCACAATCGTCGCGATCATGGTGGTGTTGTTTTTTTGGATATTCGCGACCGCTCAGGAATAGTTCAAGCAGTCTATGAGCCAGAATTGGCCTCTGTATTTGCCGAGGCGGAGAAATTACGCTCGGAGTATGTTGTTAAAATTACCGGTAAAGTTCGTCGTCGTCCCGAAGGGATGGTGAATCCAAATATGGCCACAGGTGCTGTAGAAATTCTGGGTGAACAACTGGAGATATTAAACCAATCCCCAACGCCGCCATTTCTTCCTGATGATTTCCAAATTGTAAGCGATGACTTGCGCTATAAGTACCGCTATTTGGATTTGCGTCGTACGAGCCTGCAAAATAAATTAATACTGCGCCATAAAATGAATGCATGCATTCGTAATTATTTAAATCAGCGGGATTTTCTCGACATTGAAACTCCTATGCTCACCAAAGCCACTCCCGAGGGCGCCCGTGATTATTTGGTACCATCTCGAGTTCACCCAGGACAGTTTTACGCATTACCCCAATCTCCTCAGCTGTTTAAGCAGTTACTGATGATGTCTGGATTTGATAAATATTACCAAATCGTACGTTGTTTTCGTGATGAGGACTTAAGAGCAGATCGCCAACCTGAATTCACTCAGCTTGATATTGAAATGGCATTTATCGATGAAGAGCATATTCTAAATCTGATTGAAGGCCTTTTAAAGACCATATTCAAAGAGCTGCTTGCCGTTGATTTGCCTGAGCAACTCCCGCGAATGACTTATGCTGAGGCAATGCGACGCTTCGGGAGTGATAAACCGGATCTGCGTAATCCTTTAGAGTTGATTGATGTTGCGGATTTGCTGACCCAATGTGATTTTAAAGTATTTTCTAACGCAGCGAATGATCCTGAGTCACGGGTGGTTGCTTTAAAATTACCGAATGGCTGTGCATTGAGCCGCAAAGAACTAGATGACTATGGTGTATTTGTAGGCATATATGGTGCAAAAGGATTAGCTTACATCAAAGTTAATGATCGCGGCGCGGGAATGGAAGGGCTGCAATCACCTATTTTAAAATTTCTGGCACCCGAAATTGTCGAGGCATTATTAAATCGTGTCGAAGCCCAAACGGGTGATGTTGTATTCTTTGGCTCTGACAAAACCCATATTGTTAATGAATCGATGGGCGCGTTACGCAACAAATTAGGGCATGATCGTAAACTAATTTCTGAAGGGTGGGCTTTATTGTGGGTTATTGACTGGCCTATGTTCGAAAAAGATTATGGAAACAATCGCTTACAAGCGATGCATCATCCGTTTACGTCTCCTAAAGAGCTATCTGCTGAATCATTATGTGCAAATCCTACTCACACTTTAGCTAAAGCTTATGATATAGTAATAAACGGCTATGAAATTGGTGGCGGTTCCATTCGTATACACCAGCCGGAATTACAAAAAGCTGTATTCAGCCTATTGGGAATAAGCGAGCAAGAGGCACAAGACAAATTTGGCTTTCTTTTAGAAGCATTACAATATGGCGCACCTCCTCATGGAGGAATAGCCTTAGGAATAGACAGGCTAGCCATGTTGTTGACAGGCTCTAACTCGATTAGAGATGTTATTGCGTTTCCTAAAACGCAAAATGCTTCATGTCTTTTAACCTCTGCTCCGACGCATACGGGTGAGGCGCAGCTTAATGAACTGGGAATAAAACTTGCAACATCGAATCCAAAAAAATAACGGGCAACATCAGCGCCTCACCCAGCGGTGTGGCGCTTTAATATTGGGCATTCTATTTAGCTTGTCATCCAGTTGGTGTTTGGCAAAAAACCAACCCTTGGCTAAAGTGGTGCCCTCTGTAGTTGCGCAAACCAAGGCTACGGCGACCTTCAGTGAATATTTAAATCAGGAAAAAGAGCATTTAACTCGCGCTATTAGCGAGGCAAAATTATTTATTCCTCCAAAAAATGAACAAGAGTATAAAGCTAAAACTGAAGAAGTTACTTCAATCCTGAAGATGACCCAGATAAAGATTAACAATTTCGAAGGGTTTTTAGAGCAACTCAATCAAGAGCAATCGGCGCTTGGGCAGCGTTTAAAGCACCTGCAGCAATTACCTGTAGTGAAAGAAGGATTAACCGTTGAAGAACGGGTCGCAAAAGTTGAAGCATTAATTACGATAAATAAAGAAAATATTCAAACCATCAATGAGGATATTAACCTTGCAAAAGAATTTAATACCACTCTTGAGGATAAAATAAATCAACTTGAATTTTGGTACGAAAATTATCTTCTTGAGCAACGACTTTTGACGATTAAATCGACTAAAGCAAAATTAAATCAAGAGTTAGCTAAACTTTACCGGGAAATCCCCACAACAACATCACCCGATGTTAAGAATAAAGCGCTGCAGAGGAAAGCTACAGCCGTTGTATTACCTAATAATGCAGATTATGAAGCACGATTGCTGGTTAATAATCAGCATATAGCGATTATTCAATTTCAATTGAATACCCTGGCAACAGAAAAAAAGATAATTCGCGCAGATTTAATGCATTTAAAAAATCCAGATAACAAAACATTACAAGTTGTAACCGATCTTTATAAAGATGCCTTAAACCAATATGCAAAAATCGAAAAATCATTAAAGCAAATTGATGCCATACTCAATAATCAAACACCTGCGGTTAAAAGTTTAGAGTTAAAAAAATCAATTCATACACTGCAACTGTTGATAAATGAACACCTCCAAAAGATTTCTGAGCATAAACAAACAGTATTGCAAAATCTTAACGACTTCCAAAGCCAGCTGAAACAAATGATCTCATCTCGGCAAACCCTTGCAGAATATAATATTGGTAGTTGGCCGATTATTATGAAGAAAATCGCTGCAATACCTGGTATGTTGTATAAATATGTTAAAATCTTAAGTTTAAAAGTATATGACAGTTATACCTGGTTGACACCGGTTGCTGTAGTCTTTTTCTGGACAGTTTTTGGCGCCATTTCCATTGCTTTTTTTCTACTCAATCGATTCCTTAGAAGCTTGCGTGGAAACAAAGAGCGCTCTCGTTTGGCGGGATACTTGTATGAAGGGGCAATAATCTTAATCGAACGGAATGTGATTTACTTATGGGCCACCAGTATCCTCTTGTTTGTTTTTTATATCACCCATATTTCTTTTGCTAATTATCAGCTCGTAGTTAAGCTCATTGCGGTATGGTTCATTTTTCGTATTTTCATTCTCATCGCGCGCCTGGTCCTTTTGGAAAGCATTACGGATGCTTCCGGTAAAGATGTCAAACTATACTATCGACTCAAATGGCTTCTATTGCTTGGTGGATGGACTACCTCATTAATGACTATTGGCAATTTATTACCCCTTTCCCCCTTGTTACAAGATATTTTTAATCGTTTATTTATGTTATTCATGCTCACGGTATCTTTGGTAGCCTGGAAAAGCAGGGAAGTAATCCGGTATTTAATATGGCCTTTGGTCACGAATAAGAAAAAATATATTCATAATGCGGTTTCAATATTAATAACATTAATACCCATAACCATATTTTCTACCGCGGTGATTGGGTTGGCAGGATTTATCAATCTGGCCTGGACCATGAGCCAATACCAGGCAAATGCACTGATTGTGCTCGTCGCTTATATCCTTGCTCGTGGGCTATTGTTTGATGCGTTGGAGTTATTCTCCGAGTGGATGATTTCAACCTTACGTAATGGTTGGTTGTGGATTGAAGTATTCTTAAAGCCCGTAGATCGTATTATTCGCACGGGATTGATCATCATCAGCTGTATTATTTTAGGCAAACTTTACGGATTAAGCACGGACTCAATTATTGTGGTGGGCCTGGAGAATGTAGCTAAATATCCGATTGTCAATATCCCAGGAATTCATGTTACCGTTGCAAGCACGATTGCCTTTTTTATTCTTTTAGCCAGTTTTATTTGGGCAGCACGCTGGACCCGAGAGTTCTGTTATCGCTGGCTGTTTCGTGGCACCAAAGATGCGGGTATTCGCAATAGTTTATCCGTGTTTAGCCAATACGCAGTGGTTTTGGTGGGTAGTGTGGTCACATTGCATGTCCTGGGGTTTGATTTTAGTGGTATGTCGATGATCATTGGGGGCTTGGCAGTGGGTATGGGATTTGGGTTACGTGATTTTGCCAGCAACATTGTTGGGGGCATTATGTTACTTATCGAGCGACCCGTGCGCGAAGGGGATTTGGTGACTATCGGCGAGCATGAAGGTCGTGTAGCCCACATTGGTATCCGCTGTATGCGCGTCTCTTCTTGGGATAATATGGAAGTACTTATCCCCAATGCCGAAACATTTAACAAGCCCTTTACCAATTGGACGCATCAGGATGGTATCGTGCGTACGGTTATTCCCATTAAAGTCAGTCGCGCTGATGATCCGGTTATTGTACAACAGTTGATATTAGACGTGTTGGCAACAACACCTGAAATTGTGAGTGATCCGCCAGCACAAGTATTCCTTAAAAAAATTGATGCTGCGTTGGTAGAATTTGAAGCACGGTACTTTGTTGATGTACAAATCCATACCCGTATTGAAGTGCAATCCAAGGTGTTGTTTGCAATTACCGAACAATTTAAAGCGGCAAACATTAAGCCTCCCATTGAGCCGATTGCCGTAGAATTAAAGGAAAAAAATGAAGTGCCTGCGCGCATTGCCGCCCCCACAAAGTGAGGAAGAGCTATTGCAACGGTGCCAAACGATTGCAGGACTAAGTTTTAGCCAGTTATGTGCTTATGTGGGTGTGCAAATACCCGAGCAAGAATCGCAACGCAAAGGTTGGATTGGTCAGGTCATTGAACAAGCACTCGGTGCTGATGGGAAAAACCTGGCTCGCCCTGACTTCCAGGAATTAGGTATTGAATTAAAAACCCTGCCATTGTCGGCACGACATATCCCTTCCGAATCGACCTTTATTACCACGATTCCTTTACTCACTATCCATCAGGAATCCTGGGAAAACTCCTCGTGCTTTGCCAAATTAAAAAGAGTGTTATGGCTCCCAGTTGAGGGAGATGCCACGATTCCCTATGCGCACAGACGTATTGGACAAGCCTTCTTATGGTCACCTGTTGATGAAGACCTCCGTATTCTTAAAGAGGATTGGATTTATTTAACTTCGCAAATTGTTCTGGGGTGTTTAGACGAATTAGACGCCACAGTGGGCACTTATTTACAGATTAGACCCAAAGGGGCTAACGGTAAGTCGTTGTGTTACGCGTTTGACCGTGAAGGGAATAAAGTGAAAACGCTTCCTCGAGGTTTTTATTTACGAAGCCGGTTTACGGCGATGCTTTTGAACCAGGTAAATAATTAATTATAATGAGAAGTGTTCTTCTCCTCGCCCATATTCTATTGGAGGGAGAGGAGCAATTAACGATTAGATCAAATATTAGCGTATTGTTGATTAGTAGACTTTTCTTCATTAAATTTTTGCCATGATGCAAGCACTAAACCAATATTTGCCTTAATGACCTCACTCACGATTTGTTTTAGGGATGTGGGTATATTTTTTGTTAGCTTAATAAAATTGCCTGGTTTTGAAAAATAAGCCATGGTCGCCTGGAGAAAGTCTTTATCGAGTGAAAGCTCGTTTTTTCTTAACTTCTCGAGCATGTGATTTAGCGTGTAAAGTGGTTCGTGAGCATGAACGATTGAATCATGGGTAAACATCCCGGAAATAAATTTTGAGAAAGAATTTTTTTGTTTATCTTCCGTATCATTAAAATTCACTTTTTTGTTGAAATTAAATTGGAGGAACTCTTTTTTACAATATGGGGTTAAACATAATAAAAGGCGCGGCAAAGAGCTATGATTTAAGACATCAGGATTAGGATCTTTAATACACCAGATGTATACCAATCTCATTTTTTCAACGTCTTCAGCCAATGAGTCAATCTGAAAGTTTTTTAAACAAAACCCGATGATGCCCATATAAAACGCTGTAGTCGTTAATGATTTAATAAATTCAGGAACGGGTAATAACCAGCTCGCCACAGTAGTATTCGCCCATATCGTAAACGCTTGTTGCATACATTTGTAAAGAAGCATGCGATGAACTTTTAATTCGAAATCATCCACTAAAATATTTAGTTGTGTTATTTGCTCGGGTGAGGCATTAAAAGGGGTGGCAAGAAGTTTATTTAAGTTATTTTTTGCTGCAGTCTTGGTCTGATTTATTTGCTCAATCTTTTGAAACATCATTTACTCCTGTAGGGTCAATCTTAAACTCCAAAACCATAGTACCGTAAAGAATTTTAAAAAAATATTTTTTTAAGCGGCTTCCTTTATTTTTTATAAAAAATAACACAACTGACCCTTCAACATTGACAAATTGGTCATTAATTACTAATCTTGACTTGTGCAGTGCACCACAAGGAGAGAAAATGAAAAACATGAATATGAATATTGATATGAAAATGTTTCGCGGTATGGATATCCCATTGCAACAAATGATGGAATTAAATTTTAAAACCTTACGCGGTATGTCCTTTGTTAAGGCGAGTGATTTAATGAGCATGAGAAATCCTGAGGAAATGTTTTCCCGTAATATGGATATGCTGTTTCAAAACAGTCAAATGGCTCTGGATTACATGCGTAAATCGTTCGATATTATGGGCGATCATTGGTTCAATATGTCCCATCGCACCAATGAGCAAATGAATGATATGATGGATCGTAACATGTCCATGATGTCACAAAATCCCATGGAGCGTGCATCGTCAATGATGTCTGACTCTCTTAAACAATCTGGCAACATGATGAAAAAAGCTTCTTCATCCAGCAGTTCAAGAAAGTCACCAGCAAAAAGTTCCGCTAAACCTGCAGCGAAAAGTGCCTCTTCCAGAAGCAGCACTTCCGCTAAAAGTTCAAGTGTGAAAAGCTCATCTGCTTCTAAGTCTTCCTCCAGTTCAAGCCGAAAAGCCGGAAGTTCGATGATGAAAAGTGCGCAACCTGCTAAAAAGACTGCAAGCACTAAAAGCTCTTCTTCTAAAACTGGTTCAACAATGAAGAAGCCTATGCAATCTTCTGCTAAACAGCCTGAGTCTATGCATAAATCAAATGGCAGCAGTCAGCAAGGTAAAGCACAAGTTCATGCTATGAATGATAAACATCATGGCCACACTCAAGATAAAGGACATGATATGTCTAAATCGATGGGCGGTGAGAAATCAGCTTCCAAGATGTAATCAGTTAAATAAAAATGCCGCGTAAAGCGGCATTTTTATTTTATTAAGAATATTCTTTGAGTAAGGCCGCGCGTAAATCTGGATAGTTAAACGTGAATTGCGCATCAAGCAACCTTCGCGGTGAAACTGCTTGTCCAGAGAGTAATAGCTCCTCACCCATTTCTCCGAAAGCCATACGCACAAACCAGGATGGAAGTTTTAAAAATGTCGGTCGATGTAAGCATTCCGCTAAAATTGTATTGAAGCTCTTCTGAGATACAGGCTCCTGCGCAACACAATTTACGGCCCCTTGAATCTCAGGATGCGCCAAGAGAAATTTAATCGCCTGCACTAAGTCGTGATAATGAATCCAGGATAAGGGTTGTTCACCATTACCAAGCGTGGCTCCTAAACCAAACCTGGCAGGTAGTTCAAGTTTTTTAAGCATCCCTTCATTTTTTTTAAGGACTACACCGAAGCGCATTAAAGTAACTGGAACTGCAAATTGTTCACCGATTAAAGCGGCAAGCTCCCATTGGTGAACCAAGTTGGTGGCAAAACATGAGGGTGCGTGAGGAATAGGTTCATCTTCATCTAGAGGATAAGCAGGAAGGGTTTTGTGTAATCCATAAATGCTCACGGCACTTGCATTATATAAATGAGGCTTTTTGGTTTTCGCTTTCGCTGCCCACTGCACCAGTTTTTCTGTTGGGAACAAACGGCTTGTCAATAAGCGTTCTTTTACTTTTGCAGACCAACGTTGGTCTCCGATATTTTCACCACAAAGATTAATTATGGCATCGAAAAGATCCGGATTAAGGCCTGTCAGTTCATCCCAATGGCATGCAGTAACTTTATCTTTGAATAGGGATTTGATTTTTTCTTTATCGCGTCCAATAACATAAAGTTCGTGACCTGACTGGAGTAATTCGGGCACCAGAACGGATCCAACAAACCCTGTACCACCACCAATAATTATTTTCATGAAGCGATTCCTTTATGCTTTGCACTTGGTTGTACTCTTAGGCAATAATACCGTAATTTTTAAATTTCCCAAATGAAAATGACTATGGCAAAACTTTATTTTTACTATGCAGCAATGAATGCAGGCAAAAGCACCGTTCTCTTGCAATCCAGTTATAATTACAAAGAGCGCGGCATGCATACGTTACTCTTCACCCCAGCAATTGATAATCGCTACCAACAGGGCGTTATTCATTCACGGATTGGACTTAATGAACAGGCCTATGCCTTTAAAGAAGCCGATGATTTGTATGAAATCGTACGCCTGCAGCAACAAAAGTATGCGTGTATTTTAATCGATGAAGCTCAGTTTCTAACCCGCGACCAAGTACATCAGCTTACAGAAATTTGTGATCAGGAACGTATACCGGTATTGGCTTATGGCCTAAGAACAGACTTTCGTGGTGAATTGTTTATTGGAAGTCAATATCTTTTAGCATGGGCTGATGAGCTGATTGAGTTGAAAACTATTTGTCATTGCGGACGCAAAGCCACCATGAATCTACGTCTCAATATGCAGGGGCAGGTCATTGCTGAGGGTGAGCAAGTGTGTATCGGTGGTAATGAGCTTTACGCGTCAACCTGTCGTATCCACTTTAAAAAACAGCAACCACAAACTATGATTGAAGAAGAAACATGCATGCACGCTTAGGAGGGAATATGAAAGCTGCGGTGATTTCAGCATTTGGCGACACCTCACAATTTAAGGTCGAGGAGCTTGCCAAACCAGTCGTGAAAGAAGGCTATGTTTTAGTTAAAGTGATTGCAACCAGCGTCAACCCCGTCGATTGTAAAATCCGTTCAGGTAAGTATGGAGAGCTTGCTCCTGCATTTCCCGCGGTTTTACATGGTGATTTTGCCGGTATTATTGAAGAAGTGGGGCCTGGCGTTACAGAGTTTAAGGTTGGTGATGAGGTCTATGGTTGTGCAGGGGGTTTTAAAGAAGAGCCAGGTGCTTTAGCCGAATATATGCTCGCTGATGCGCAATTAATTGCCCCTAAGCCTAAAAATCTAACCATGCTGGAGGCGGCAGCGTTGCCTTTAGTCGCAATTACGGCCTGGGAAGCTTTGTTTGAAAAAATTAATTTAACCGCCAAACAAAATATTTTGGTCCATGCGGGTGTGGGAGGGGTTGGTCATATCGCCGTACAATTAGCAAAATGGGCTGGCGCAAAAGTTTATGCGACTATTTCTTCAGTCGATAAAGCAGCACTTGCTCAAGCGATGGGAGCTGATGAAACGATTAACTATCGTGCCGAATCGGTAGCACAGTATGTGCAACGATGCACTGATGGTCATGGCTTTGATGTGGTTTTTGATACGGTCGGTGGCGATAAT
>Ga0209960_1001961_pt1 | contig 23007 bp, 24 predicted proteins | sample ThiBiot_500_plan_2_FD_183947 | JGI IMG/M metagenome (GOLD analysis project Ga0209960, IMG submission 183947) | Wastewater bioreactor microbial communities from Cape Town, South Africa - Thiocy_expt_500_plan (SPAdes) | ecosystem: Engineered > Bioreactor > Thiocyanate-remediating >...
TTTTTTTTTTTTTTTTTTTTTTTCGATTTCAAACGTTCAAGGAAAATAAAAATATCAAAAAAAGAAGAAAAAACAAAAAAGACAAGAAAAAAATTAGCCACCACGGGGGCTCTCTAAGAACTCAAACCAAAAACAACTTACAAATCTCAAACCTTCAAAGAACAGAAGAAAAATAAAAAATAATAGGTATAGAGAAGAGAGAGAGAAGAGAGAGAATAAAGAGACACGTCTAACAAAAAACCGTTTTTTTTTTTTTTTTCTTTCAAATCATCATCATCTTTATAAATTTATAAACTTATGATACGTTCAATGAATCAAGAAGAAACATTTAAATGTTAAATTTTTACATTTATCTATGATTATATTATTAAATACAATGGTTAAAAAATGTTTGGTGTTTTTCCTTGGGTTCAGTTAATTGAGCAACCGATTTTCACTTTCTTGAAGAACTTCAACAAGAGATTTCTTTTTGAATCTTTGAGCTTCATATAATAAATTTGGAAGAATTGATTTCAAATCTGTTGAGTTTAGGTTCCAAATTTTTTGAAGGACAATTTTATCTTGATGTAAAAAGATCATTATCATTAATTAATTTTTTGAAGATACAAAAAAAAATTTTTTTTTTTTACCTGTATTTGGTTTTCGAATTTCCTTTATAATTGTTATTTTTACAGCATTTAAATCACTTGGAGAGAGGGATTTTAGACGAGAAGTTGATGAGTTCGTATTTACAGTTAAACTTGAGTCAAATGATTGTTGAGGGAAATTATTTACATTGGATACATTTGAGAAATCTGGGAAAGTCTTTTTTTCTGGATCATCTAAATTTGAATAAAAATTGTCAATTTCTTCTTCATCAAGTATTGATTCTGAATCAGAAGAACTAGGGGAAGAAGGAACATCATCCATTGAAGAGGAAGAAGATGAAGGAGAGGAAGGTGGAGATGGAGAAGTTTCAAGATCAATTGAATTTTTTCGAGCAAAATTGTATCCAAGTTTTTGTCTCTTTCTTCTTGGGGAATTATTTGTTCTTGCTTCATCTGCTTCATCAATCATCATTTTTTGTTCAATTTTCTATTCATTTTATTAATTAATGTTTTTTATTTTATTTTTTATTTTATTTCATTTCAAAAAGTAATAAATAAGAAAGAACTTTAAATGGGTTTCCAAATAATGGATGAGAATTTGCAAATTCATCAGGGTCAAGTGGTCTTAATGTTTCACGTCTCATCATTGCTTCTTGATAATCACCCATTCTTGATATTGCAACTTCATATTTTGCTTCATTTTCTAAGTGAATTTGATGATAATGATAATTAAAAAATGATTTCATTTTCTTCAAACAAGCATTTAATTGATTTCTATCAAGATCAAATGCATTTCCATATGGAAACTAAATGAAAGTAAATAAATAATAATTAATGAAAGAAGAAAAATAAATGAAAGAAAAAGGTAAAAATTCTTTACCTTTTGGTGGTCATTGTCATTTGTTTGTTTTGATGTGAGAGAGTTCTATAATTTATCAAGAAGTTAAATATCATTTTTTTCAAGAAAAACAAAAATAAAATAAAATTACTTTTTGATCTTTAACTTGTTTTTGAAGTGCAGCAAGTCTATCAGATTCGGTTTTTGCTTGAGCTTTAAATTTTTTTAATTGTTCTGTGATGTGAAAGGGAGGACTTCCATCCAATCGATCAAGATTAAGGCTTGGAACGAGTCTTTTCATAGCATTTTTTAATGGCTAGATTCAAAATGATTATCAATAATCAAATACTTCATTGATAGAAAAAAAAAAAAAAAAAACCTGAATATAATAAATAGGGACAGTTGAAATATACGAATCAAATTCTTTTTGCCACTTGATACTTGGAACAGCTTTTGGATTTTTCAAAACTTCTCCTTTTTTGTTATTTTATATTTAAATTTGTTTTGGTTTTCTCTTCCAAAAAAAAAACCTAATAATGGATAAAGTTTTGGGAAGTTATATGGACAAACATAAAGATTGACTCCTGTTCCAGCAGAATTTGATTTCAAATAACCAAAAGGAAATCCAGGACCTTCTTTTTTAGAACTATTCTGAACAAATACCTTTGGAAAAAAAAAAGAATGTGAAAATAAATAAATAAAAAAAGAAAAAAGAAGAACAAGAAAAAAATACAAACCTGCCAAGAAATATTCCCACTCCTAGATAAGAGATTTTGAGTGATAGCACATGATTCTACTTCATATTTATCAAAAGGAAAATTCTCTACAAGTAAGGGCTCCGAATCAATTGTTGAGAAATGAATACAAGGATGAGCAGTTCTTGGTGGCTTTATTATGAAAGAAAAATTTTGAAATTGAAATTGAAAATAAAAATAAAATAAAATAAAAATCAACAAGTGAAACTAATGAAGAATCTGGCCAAAATGATTCAGGTATTGGCCAATAAATTTGAGTTCCAGGAGCAAACTTAATTGCTTTTTTGGTACTTGTCATTCTATTTTCAACAGATTCTCCTAAATATTAAATTTATTATTTAATTTAATTCATAATTTATAACGAATGAGTGAATGTTAAAAATATACGTGGAAGTTCTTCAAAATCAATGATGACTTGATTTTGAATTGTTAGTTGTTTAATAGATTGATAAACAGATTGTTGAGTTATTGGTTGATTTGGTGCCATATTTATTCCAAGCATAGCATCAATATATTGATTCATTTGACCATAACTATTTACAGTAAAGCTCTTTCCTAAATAAAAAGAAAATGAAGCAAGAGAAAAAAATAAAAAATAAAAATAAAAAAAACCTCCAGTAACTTCACACATCATTCCAATTTGAGATTCATTTTCTGATTTTTGATGTGGATTTTTGAATATAATTGAAAATAATCTTTGTTCCCATCGAAAAGGTTCAATAGTAAATTTATTTCCAGGGAAAAAGGATTGTGGAATTAAAAGCTTGAAAATAAGCATTATAAATCACAAGAAGAAAAAGAAAAAAATGGTAAGGAAAAAAAAAAAAACTTGATCAAGAACTCTATTAGAAGATGTCATTTGATTTCCATCTGTAAATAGGAGAACAATTGCTGGTTCAACAAAGGATGGATACCTTCCCTATAAAAAGGGAGAATAAATAAAAGATATTATTTTCAATCAGAAAATTAAAAAAGTTGTGTTCAAAATATTTTTTTCCAACCTGACAATAATTATCAATTCCTGATTGTAAACGAGGGGTATTTAAAAATTCAAAAGCAATTCTTAATGAATATCCTATATCAGATGTTTCCCAAGCTTTTAAATTTTTAAGTTCATCTGTTACTGTTCCTAAAGTTTCTTTCCATCCTCCCTAAAAATATAGAATTATTTCAATTCTTTTTTCTTGTGTAGTGGAATTAATTAATTTTGAAAATACCTTAATACATTGAGGAAATTCTTCAAAAGTCATTAACATATATCTATCACCTCGACCAGTTCCATCTCTCATTCTCATCTAATTTCAAGCGTTTTTTTTTTTTCACAATAAAATTTTTTTAAAAAAAAATTCAAAAGAAACCTTTATGAAATGATCAACTCCATTCTTTGCACAATCAAGTACTGTAAATCCGTTCGTGAACTTTTGGTTCATTGAAGCAGAGGTATCAATTAGAAATAAAAATATCATTGTATCTTCTCATCCACAAAATATTCTTTGATTTTGATTCCTATTTCTTTTGTTCAATTTGGTTTGAATTTCGCTCCAATCCTATTTATTTTCTTATTAGTATTTTTCAATCTCAAATCCTTAAAGTTCCTTCAATTTAATTTATTTCATTCATTTGAAATTTTTCAAATTGTTGAATCTCTTCTTTCTAAATCCTCAATCATCACTAAAGTAAAAAATGAACCAAAAACTTTCACTTTTAAATATTGAACTCCAATACCCTCTTTTCTTTCAAAATCACTCGAATTTGAGCTTTTTCAACCTCTTCTTGAACTTTCTCAACATTCAATAACATCAAAGAAGTTGAATTCAAAACTACAATCTTAGTATTTAGTATTTCTTTTACTCAACAACAAATTGGAAAAAAATTGGAAAATCAAAAAAAAAAATTTTTTTTTCGCCATTTTGTTTCTCTTTTTGATTGAAAAACCAAAAAAAAAAATCTTGAAAAATCTTCAATTTTTTCTTTTTCCAATTCATTTATCAATATCACTTTCCTTTGATTCTTTCATTCTTTCTAACTTTATTGATTAATTTATTCATTTGAGGAAATCAATCAATTGGAATTAATTGTTTTATGTTTTTTTTTTAATGAATCCAAGAGATTCAAATGTCGGTGTTCTTGAAAAGTTTGACTTTTTTTTCTTAATTCCCCTGAAGTTTTAAACTTTATAAAAACAAATCAATTACTAATAGGTTCCTATCTATTGAAAATCTTGAATCAATTACAAATTTGTCATCACAGTGAACTAAATGGAAGAAACTGTAGAGAAACAACTTTATATAGCTTGTTCAACAGGAAATATTGATTTAATCAATCAACTTCTTCAAAGCAATCCAAACATCAATATCAATTATCAAAACAATTCTGAATGGAATAAAACACCTTTCTTTATTGCTTGTCAACAAGGACATATTGAAGTGATAAAGTTATTCTTACGACCCCACTTTTATAATAGAATTGATGTTAATAAGTTAGATAAAGATGAGAGAACACCTTTCTGGAGTGCATGCTATCATGGACGTATTGAAATTGTAAAGTTATTATTAGATGATGAGAGAATTGATGTAAATAAAGTTGAGAATCAATATAGTCGAACACCATTATGGATTGCTTGTGCAAATAAACATAATGATGTTGTGAAATTGTTATTAAAGTATGAACAAGTAGATAGAAATAAAGGCAATAAGTATCTTGAATCACCTTTATATACAGCTTGTTACAAAGGATTGGTTGAAATTATGAAGTCATTATTACATTATAAAAGAGTTAATGTGAATCAAGTTGAAAGTAATGATAGAACACCTTTCTATGCTGCTTGTTTGTCAGGATCTATTGAAGCTGTAACGTTATTGTTAAATGATCCAAGAGTTGAGGTCAATCGAGGAGATATGAATGACCAAACGCCTTTTTATGTTGCTTGTTCTTATGGACATCTTGGAGTTATAAGATTGTTATTAGATGATGAAAGAGTTGATATCAATCTAGCAGAACGAAATGGTTGGACACCTTTATTTTTTGTATGTTTTCAAACTCAATCTGAAGTTGTAGAATATATTTTAGCATGTAGGAGAGAAGTGGATTTAAGTGCAAGAAATATTGATGGAAAAAGTGCTATTGATGTTGTGAGTGAAAGGCAAAAAGATGAAAAGGGATTCTGGGAAAAGGAAAAAGATTATAAAGCAAAAATAAAAAGATGTGGAAAAATTGTAAAATTATTAGAATCATATGAAAGGAATTCATGTGAAACAAGAACAAAGTTGAGAATACAACTTGGATTTGCAGGTAAAATCAATTTTAATTTATTTTATTTTATTTTTTACTTTGGATTGACTTAATTATCTTTCTTAATTAAGACATTGATGCTGTTTCAATCTTTGCTTCAATTGTTCTTTTCTCTGATCAATTTTTGGATTTCAAAAGCAATTAAAAACCTATTTTGAACATCAATTTTGTAATTTTGTCCAAGTAAAAAAAATTGAATTTTATTACAATTAATTAAAGTTTTTAAAGTCCTTTAATCTTATCCATCAAGTTTATCATTTTATTGAGAAGTTTGATTAGTTCTTGTAGAGTCCAATTTCGATTGTATATCAAGCTTGCAGGGAGACAGAAATTTCAATATAACACAGGAAATGAAATTGTTGAGAGCTAAACTCTTAAAATTTAAACCCAGGAGAAGTTTTAAGGGCTTGATTAGATTTTTTAAATTCCAAAGAGATTTCTAATTGAGTTGCATCTTTGAGATCACCATAATCATTAGCAACATAATACTTCCCATCATTGTCCAAGTATTTAATTTTAATAATAATATGTGGTTGTAAATTGAGTCTCTTCCTGATATCCTTTTCAATTTCTTCAAATGTTAAACAATTTTTGATTTTATAATTCTCCCCTTTATAAGTAAAGACGAAGAACTTATCTAATTTTAATTTAAATTATCAAAGATTAATGAAATGAATTGATGAAATGAAATGAAAAATAACCAGATTGGATGAGTGAGTTTGAAGAATCTCTTTGATTGTCTTGTATAGGAGATAAATTGTTTTTTACCAAGGAATTATTTGAAACTTTAGGTAAAGAAGAGTTTGAAGTCGACCAAGAAGATTTAAATATTTGAGCCATTTTGTCTTTCAAGTCAATTGATAAATCTTTTTCCTTTTGTTTCAGTAAATCGTAGTGATCTTTGCAAACCCATAAAACATCTCCTGCATTGCCATATTCATGATCAAATTGAATGTATTTTTGATATAATCCTGCTTTTTCTAAATATCCATTCTATTATTATTATTTTTTTTTTTTTTTGAAATGATTTGAAAATCAAAAAGAAGAGAAAAAAAAAAAAAAAAAAAAAAAAAAAAAAAAAAAGAAGAAAAAAAAAAAGAGAAATTACTTGAACTTCACCAAACATATCATTATTTTTGAAAGTGCCAATAATATCACCTTCAAGTGGTTGTAATTTAAGTTCTGATGTTCCATTATGATTCATTCTTTTAATAATATCTTCTTTTGTCATTTCTTTTAAACTTTCAATCTTCATTTCACAATTTTCAAATAATTTTTGAACATTTTCAGAACATTCAGCGACTTGATCAAGAACTCCAGCAATATCTGGGAATGGAAAACCTGCAAATTTTGCACTAATCGAAATTACTTGAAGAATAACCGAAGCTACTTTTAATGTCGGTCCAACTTTCTTCATTATATTATTCAACTCTTTGACTTCAATTCCTATTTTTATTTTATATTATTTTTTTTTAAAAAAAAGGAATGATTGCAAAAAAGGAACAAAAAAAAAAAAATGTAATTTTACCAGTAGAGTTTGTTGGATGAAAAAGTGGTTGAAGTTGACCATTCTTTGGACATCTCACTTTAAATTCACAAAAACAATGTAATTGGGATTTATTAAAGATTAAATTTTCTGCCTTTTCTTTAACTTCTTGAAATATTTTTTGAAATGTTGCAGTTGATGCTTTTGATTGTTCCTTCATCAATGGGAGAAGAAGGTAACACGAAGGATATCCATGTTTTACTTTTTCTTCTATTGTATGAATAATTGCCTTCTTTGCTGAGTCAATCTTATTATTTGTTAAACTTAGACCTTGTAATATTTGATCCAATTTTTGTTCTTGTGAAGAGATTTGCAATGCCATTTGATCTAATTTTTGACTATTTGGGGTAGACATGAATAGAGATCGGAACCAACTAGACCAGCTACTTGATTCACATTTTTTGTCTGAGTTTTGATTTTCATTCTTGATAATTTCTGTCATTAAAATTGTTTTGAGTTGAGGATGGTAAAGTAATTCTTGAGTTTGATCTTCATTCAAATTATTTTTCTCTTTCATTTTGTTAATAGCTTCTTCAATTTCTTTCTTCTTTTCTTCAATAATTTCACTTTGATAAATCATTCCTGATTTTAATAATAATTTAATTGGACTAATCATTTTTTTGGTCGTTGGACATAATATTCCTTGTTTCTCTTTTGGTTTGGTGATTTGCAATAAACAATCTGATAATAGAATTAATCCATTTGAACTTGAATCAAATGGGGATGATATCATTTGATAACAAACAACTCCTGGATATTTTTTTGAACATTTCCAAATTTCTTCAACAATATTATCCATTATTTCTTTTCTGTTTTTCAAATTTTCTCCTCTAACTTTAATAATTATTTGATTCTTAATTTTAAATTGATCATTACTTTTCAATTCTGCAACTTGATTATTTCCTTTTTGATTATTTGATGTTGATATTGAATTTGTTTTTTCAATTCCATTTTGATTTATTAATTCAGTTGCAACATTCACAAATGATATAATATTTTTATATTCTTTTGAAATAAATGCCATTCCATATCTCCAAATACATTGATCTTCAATTTTATGTTGTAAACAAACAAATAATCGACTAATCATCTCAGCTGGAATGATATTAAATATTATTGTCCTTTCAATTTCTTCATTTTTGTTTGAAAGTTCATTTGGCCAATAAGTTGATAAATTATTCGGTTTATTTTCAGGTAAATAACTAACAATTAAACTCCTTTGATCTTGAAATGGTTTTCCTTCGTCTTTTTTCAATTTAAAACAAATTTCAAACTTTTCCATTAATGTCATCAACATTTCTGCTTTATTCATATAGTCTTTCCAAAATAACTTCAAATTTGAGTGTTTTAAAATTCCGTCCTTGAAATGATGTCGTAGATCTGGTGAAAATAATTTCCCCATAACTTCTTTTGTCAAAAATTCTGGTTTCAAAATAACATAATTTGATAATTCTTTTGGTTCATTAAAATAAACACATGTTCCCCACATGTGCAATAATTTCAATCCTCTTTTCACAAATCCATCATCAAATTGAAATGAAGAATTTGCTTTATTATAATTAATTAATTCTTGAATTCCAATAATTGGAAGATTTTTAAATTTATCTTGATTTCTTAATTCTTCAATTGAATTTTTAATATGTAAGTATCCAATTGGTAATTTCTCACCCATATATCCATGATTTAATGCTGTTGAATAAATACTTTGTTTCAATTCATCAATTTTCTCCAATGTTGAACAGCTTACTTCATATATTTGAATTGGATAATAAATTCCATTTGATTTTGCTATTTTCAATATTTTTTGTTCTCTTAATTTCTTCGATCTTTCTAGTTTATCCACACTTTGATCATCCAAAAATGTTCCAACAACAATAATTGAGAAATAAGGTTTTCCATTTGCTAAAGAACTTGGATCATGTTGTAAATGAGATGAAAGTGATTTGAACCAAAAATTTAATCCTTCTAATCCAACTGTTTCATCTTTCATTTTCCATAAAACCAAAAAAACAGTTCTTTTTGATAAGAAATAATGGTGATTATTATAATAATCATGTTGTCCTGCAAAATCCCAAATTGAAACATCAATATTTGGTCGCTGATCGTAGCTCTTGAGAATTTGATCTTGAATTTCAATTCCATGAGTTGTAGCATTTAAAGTTACTCTTTTCAATCTCTCAATCCATTTATCTCTTATTTCTTGATCTTTAAAATAAATTTCAATCTTCTTCTTTGTGATATCATTTGATAAAATTAATCCGAATCCTGTTTCTTTTTTTTCTTCAACACTCCACTGTTTATTCTCAAGAATTATTTCTTCATAATCTTTATTTAATTCCTTTGATTTATATTTTCTCAAAAATTGTCCTTGTAATTCAGTTAAAAGCTCGATCTTTTTCAATATTTTTTGTGTTTCTCGAAGATCTATAATTGGAAATAAACAATCTAAAATTGTAGTTTTACCAACATTTTCATAACCAACAACCATTAATTTTGTTCGATAGAGTGGCTTTGAGTTTGGGGATTTACATAAATCTAAAATGTAATGAGCAATTGATTTTGTTCCTTGATTTCTAATTTCAATTGGTATTATTTCTAATCCTTCTGTTGATTCCAATTTCATATCATCAATTCTATTGAATTTTTTTTAATAAATATTATCATTTTCTTCTCAGATCGATTAAATTTAAACGAAGAAAAAAATATTAAAGATTACTCAATATTTTGTAGATTGCTCAATTGTAAATTTTCATATTTCCAAATTAAAGTTTTCAGGATTTCGTGGATAATTGAAGATGTCAAATAACAATTTGTTAATCTATATTTCGAAAAATTTTCAATTTTCTGAAAAAAAGGAAAATGAAAAAAATATTAAAATTACTTGAATTTTTTGAGATTTTTCTTCTTTTTCAAATATATGTTTAAGATAAGAGAATCTTGTTTGTTGATTGTTTCATTTTCAATACAAACTGTACTTTGAAATGTTTCTAAATATTCTCGATATCTTTTGTCTATTGTTTTAGATTTTATTTTATTTTATAATTCTTTAATAGGCCAAATTACCTGTATCAAATTCTTTAATTAGTTTCACAATGTTCCTTTCTTTTGTGATATCAATCGCAGTTATTCCATCATAGGGTACCTTTTTTAATGAAATCCTTTCATCGTTTAATAATAATTTCACTACTTCACTATTTCCTTCTTGACAAGCAATATAAAAAGGTGTTACTCCATTCTTATTTGCTTTATTGATATCAGCTATTCTCTTATCATCCAATAATAATTTCACGATGTCAATACGATTGTACTTACAAGCATAATAAAAAGGTGTCCAACCATCTTCCAATGCTTTATTGATCTCAACTCTTTTATCATTTAATAATAATTTTACAATTTCAATATCTCCATGAAAGCAAGCAATATTTAAAGGTGTCCACCCACCACTTTGACAATTGGGATTAATTTTTGGATTTTGAAGTAATTCTTGAACTTCTTCAATATTTCCATCTTTGTCGCAAGCATGAACGAGTTGTTTTTCCAACTCCTCCAATTTCATTTATTTCTTCTTTCTTTCTTTCTTTCTTTCTTTCTTTCTTCTTTAATTTGTTGTTGCAGAAATATCTTCTTGAAATGACTTTTTGATGAATTTTTCTTCATTTAAATACTTTAAAAAATCTTGAAATCTTTGCATTTTTTCTCTTTTCTCTTTTTTTTCTCTTTTGTTTGCTGATTCATAGCACCTAAGAAATTTGATAACATTGTTTTTTTTTTTTGAAAAAAATTTAATATCAAAGTGGCAAGTAATTACTTTTTTTTCTCTTTCGTCTCTTGTTGATTCCTTTCGAGAAACAAAAATTGAGTCATAAGACGATTCAACATCAAACTCAGCGAAATCTAAGCGATGAGTAAAGTTTTTTTTTTAACAAAAAAAATTCAAAGTGGGTGCCTATTTTGAAAAAAAAAAAAAAAAAAAAAAAAAAAATAAAAAAAAAAAAAAAAAAAAAAAAACAATCAAACAAAAAACCTTTATCTGCAAACTTCTTTCTTCTATCCATCATTTTCTAATTTGACTTCTTTTGATTCTTTAATACTTTTCATTATTTTGTGGACTTGAAATCTCTTGAATCTATTAGAAATCTAATTTGAAATTCACGGCAGAATAAGGGAATTAGAACAATTAGAAAAAAAAAAAAATTTTTTTTTTTCAAATTTCTCTTTATGCGTTCAAATTTCCAATGCAATGAATGCACTTCATATTATGGATAATATTCCTTCATTTAAGAAGTAACACAACTTGAGATCTTGATGCTTTATTGTTTATTATTATTATAATCTTTGATTTTTTTTTTGAAGATTAATTGAAAAGCAAAAATCTTGGAATCGAAAGTTGTTTTTCAATTTTTATTTTTCTTTTATTTTTCTTTTTTTGATTTTCTGTCTCAATTGATTGTAAAAGTTACTAATAATTGTATTAACACCTACTTTTATGAATGTTTGAGCATTTTTGTCTTGTCACTGATTGATGCGATGAAGCTCATGAAGTCTTTGATTAAGCTTTCTATTTTTTCTTTTGCAAGACTAAACAATAATTTTTTTTAAAAAAATCAAGAAATGTAAGGTGGAGCATCCGAATGAATTCCACAAAACAATTTGATGAACATAGAAATGAGGATTATGCCTATCTCTGTATGGTACTATTGTTTCATCAACACAAAATTCTTTAGTTGGTTTTGAGGTTTGCAATCCTTTTTCGCAATTTCTTGAATTGCTTTTCAACTACCCTGTCATGATTTATATGTTTCCTTTTGGATCACATTAGATGACAATTTAAAGACGAAATAAAGGCTTCAAAAGACGACAACAAAACGATGAAAAAACGTTTTCAAAACAGAAAGAAGACTCATTTATTTTTACAGATGTCAAATTGGAGTTCCAATGACCCATATTCACCTCAATTGAAAGAAAATCCATTTGTAGATTGCCACTCCAATTCCTTATAACAATCTCCCAAATGATATAGCGACATTTGACAGAACAATGTTCAACCTATAATATAACTTCTAAAGGAAAAATATCACTATCAAAGGATTGTTGGTATTGAAAAAAACTATATAATTTCTCTTCCTTTTTTCTTTTTTTCAACAATTAATCAATTAGTTCTCAATGACTCTTTACAAGATTATTCTGTTATTTTGTTTTCTGATTCATTTCTCTCAAGGTCTCTCTCCTTCTATTTTCATTTTTTTAAAAAAAAGATTAAAATGTCGATCTTTGAAATTTATTTTTAAATAGGTGCTTTGATTCCTGAAGAACAAACAATATTGGTGAATTGGTATAATTCCTTGACTGATAAAGGACGTTTGAGGTGGGATGTTGAAAATGATTTGTGTGGACAAGAGGGAGTCTCTTGTCAGGATGTAAATTCCTATCAAGTGCTTCGAAGATTGTATTTTTTTTTTTTTTTCTTAAGAAAAAAAAAAAACTTGGAAAAAAAAATTGGAAACAGATATTTAGTGGCACAAGGTCTGGCAGGAACGATACCACCTGAATTTGGGGGTTTATCAAATCTAAGAAGACTGTAAAGAAGACTATTTTCTTTTTATTTCATTTCAGCTATTTTATTCTTATTGCTTAAATTAAATTTGAAAAATATATTAGGATTCTATGGGGAAACAATCTTTCAGGGACAATTCCAAACCAACTTCATAATATGACAAGTTTACAATGGATGTAAAAAATCTAATTCGTCCTTTTTATGAATTTTTTTTTTTCTTTCTGTTCATTAGATTTCTCAATTATTTTATTCTTGTTAAAAATGTATTAGAGATCTCAGGGGCAATAAAATTTCAGGGACAATTCCAACAGAAATTTGGGGTTTAACTCGTGTAAATCATATGTAAAATATTCTTTTTTGATGTCACTATGACCATTTTATTTCAATTAATAATAACAATAGATACCTTGGAGGAAACCAACTATCAGGGACAATTCCAACAGAGTTCGGAAATTTGAGACTTTTATATGATCTGTAAAATATTACAACTCATTTTTTTTTTTCTTCTGGATTTTGAATACTATTGAGCTTGAAAATTACAATAGATATCTTGATTTCAATCATCTCACAGGGACAATTCCGACTGAACTTGGAGGTTTGACGGACCTGTAAAATTTATCCCAGAATTTCATTTATTTATTTAAGCAATTTTTTTCTTTTCAAATGAAAAAATTAAAAATCAATAGAAACCTTTCCAATAATCGACTTTCAGGAACCATTCCAACCGAACTTGGTTCTACAGATTTGCTTAACCTGTAAAATATTGCACCTTTTTTTTTTTCTTCTTTTTTTCCCTCATTTGTAATTTCAATTCAAAATAATGATATAGGTTTCTTGAAAAGAATCAATTAAGTGGGCCAATTCCAACCCAACTTGGGAATTCAGTATCTTTACGACTTTTGTACTATTTTTTTTTTTTCCAATTCAATTATTTTCTTCAATTATTTTATTGGGATTGTTATTTTGTTCAATTCTTATTTTTATCGTGTATACTTCAATAAAATTTTAATAATAGATACCTCAATGGTAATCATCTTTCAGGGACAATTCCAACCGATTTTGGAAGGATGACAAGTTTATTTAAACTGTAAAAATACAATTCATCATTTAATTTTTTTTTTTTTGAAAGAAAAACAAACAAATTCTTGTTTCCATCTAAATTTTAAATTAAAATATAATAGACATCTCCAAAATAATCAACTTAATGGGACTATTCCAACCCAACTTTCTGATGCAACATCCTTATTTTCTTTGTAAGAAACACAAAAATTAATCCAATTCAATTAATTATTGATTACTTTCAATTATTTTTGTTCAAAAATTTATGAATATTCAATTATTTCCTCGAAATTTACTATTACAATGACAATAGATATCTTGATTTGAATCAACTCTCAGGAACGATTCCAACCAACCTTCGAAGTATACCTCTTTTACAGAATCTGTTTTTTTTTTTTTTTTTTTTTTTTTTTTTTTTTTTTTTTTTTTTTTGTTTTTTTGTTTTTTTTTTTTTTTTTTTTTTTTTTTTGTTTTTTTGTTTTTTAGGTTTTCTTTCCTTTCAAATCAAGTATAATTCAAATTTTAATTTCCTTTTTCCTTTAGTGTTAAATTTGTTGGATTCTTTATTGTTGCATTAATAGGAATCGAAACACTTTTAGATTTATGGGAACTTTCTGATATTAAAAAAGGACTAACAATAGTTTTTTTTTTTTTTTTCTGAAACTTAGTTTCATTAAATATAATTTAATCTGATTTAATTTCAAAAAATAAAAAAAGAAACAATGTTTAAAACATTTTATTGCTCGTGCTTTATGTTTGATTGTAGTTCCCATATGTTTATATGTATTTATTTTTTATATTCACTTGAGTATTTTGTATAAAAATGGACCTGGAGATGTTAATATGTCTCCATCATTTCAAGCAACATTAGAAGGAAGTTCTCTTACAAAATCTCCACAATGTAATTTTTTTATATACTCAGAGAAAAAAAAAAACAAAAACAACAACAATTTAACTCACTATTTTTCTTTTTCTTTTTTCCTCCTCTATTTCTAGTGATTGCATATGGATCAAAAATTGTTTTGAGAAATTTTGGGACATTTGGTTTCTTAAATTCACATCCAGAAAATTATCCACGTAGATATCCTGATGACAGAATCTCTTCTGAAGGACAACATGTAACATTATCAGATACAATCACAGTTAATAATTGGTGGAAAGTCCTTCCAGAAACAGATTCGATTAATTATGAAGGTTTTCTTCTTTTTTTCTTTATTTTTTTGAAAAGTAGAAAATTTCTTGAACTTAGAGACACTTTTTTTTTTATAGACCAAATTCTTTTTGTCAAAAGTGGAGACTACATTCGATTACAACATGTGAAAACTGGTGGGCTATTAGTTAGCCATGATGTTGCTTCTCCATTGACTGCAACACATATGGAAGTTGCAGTCAAAACTCCAGGGTTCACTTTACTTTCTCTCTCTCTCTCTCTCTTTGAATCTACTAAGAATTAAAAACTAAGAAAAAATTTCAAAAAAAAAAAGATCACAAATGACACTAGGTATAAAACATGGAGAGATTTGGAAACTCGTAAATAAAGGAAATACAGAAGGAAGCGTCGTAGCACTTCTTCAATCAAACCTCAAATTTATTCATAATGAAACACAAAGTTGAATTCTTATTTTTATTTTTATTTTTATTTTTATTTTTATTTTATTTATTCATTTTATTGAAACTAAATCAATCATTCTTAGCCTTTCTTCATGCATCTGAGGAAAAGCTCCCCAGGTGGGCCTTTTTTCACAAAGAAGTTAATGGAAATAAAGAAGGACATGATGATAGTACCATTTGGAATGTTGAATCTCATAGAAACTCAAAATGTATTATTATTTTTATTTCATCTTTTTCATTTTTTTTGAAAAAAAATTCTCAAAAATTAAATTATTTCAATTTCAATTTAAATAAAAAAAGTAAAGAATTATATTCATTCTGCAGAAAAAATTGGATTTATTGCTAAATTTATTGAACTTCATCAAGTCATGTTTACACATAACTCACTTCTTTTCTCAAATCATCCCTTTCAATCACGTCCAATTTCATGGCCTATGACGAATAATGGGATTAGTTTTTGGTTTGGAAAACCTAACCAAGTGATCTATTTCATTGGGAACCCAATTATTTGGGGAGCTGCTCTTTTTTGTGGAATCTGTTTATACTTACTTTTGGTTTTGATTTTATCTTGGAAAGAACACAGAGGAATTAATGTTTCTCCAGGTTTGATTTATTTTTCATATCTTTTTGTTTTTTCCTTTTTCATATTTTTCTTTTTCAAAATTTTGAAAAAAAAAAAAAAAATAAAAATAAATAGTCATGAAAAACAAAGTCACACAATCAGGATTGATATTCTTTCTTGGTTGGGTTCTTCACTATGCACCATTTTTCTTAATGGATCGCATTCTCTTCTTGCATCATTATTTACCGGCTCTTGTTTTTTCTATTCTGTTAGTTGGAGTTGTTTTCGGTTTTCTTTTCTTTTTTTCTTTTCTTCCCCTTTTCTTCTTTCACTTTATTTTTTCTCCCTTTCTTATTTTTTCTCTCATTCTAAACAAAAATAATCAAGATTATGTTTGTGGCCTCCTCTCACAAAATGATAATGTTTTCATTGTGGCATTTATAATTTGCTTGTTCATTATCTTCTTTTTATTATTTTCCCCTATTGCATATGGAATTCAAACATCTGGTGAACATCTTGCTGCAATTCGTTGGTACAAGACTTGGATGTGGGGTGTCACTCTTAATACTTAGAAATAACAATGAAATAATTTATTTGTCAAATAGATTCATCAAATACAGTATGACATTTTATTCTTTGTTTTATGATTCTGAAATTCAATTCAATTCAAATCAATTTAAATCAATTTAATCAATTTAATCAATTCAAGCAACCTGAGAATGTTTTTGTTGGATTAGTTAAAGATTCATCCTCAATATAATCTAAACTTGATTCAACTATTGCAAGAATCTAATGTTAGAGAAATTGAAATTATATTTTATAAAAAATTGAAGTCAAAGTTTTAGAGTTGGAGAGGAGTTGTTTTTTTTTTTTTTCTCAAAAAACGAATCCAAGGAGGAATGTTTTTTTCGTTTTTCTTTTTGATCTTTGGTTGATTAATAATCGAAGGTTTGGGGAACATCGATTGGCTTCCTCTTCCATGAAAAACCAAACAGAAAAAAGAAAAAAAAATTTTTGAACCTGCAAAAGATTTCATCCTAACTTTGAAACTCACATATTTGATAACTTTTATTTATTTGAGATTAGTTTTTGAGTTAATTTTTTTTTGATTTTACTTTAAAAAAAATTCTAATTAACAGATAAAATGAAATGTTTGTTGGTCTTGATTGTTGTTGTTGGACTTGTGTTGACTTTTGGACCCCTGTGCGCTGACTCAGCAATCCCCACATCTTTGGACCAATACTACCATCTTCAATTGACTTCAGACTATGATTTGTATTGGAGACCTCATTTAAAAGAAGGAAGGTTAGTTTTAATTTCTTATTTTATTTTTCTTTTCATTTTCATTTTCTTTTTGTTTTATTTTTTTTTGTTAATTTTCCATTTTTCTTTAGTATTTTGATAAGAAATTACCTAGCTTAATTGACATACTAACGAACGAATTAACAATTAATTATTTCAAATAGTTTCCCTTTCACTAAGGATGGAGAAATGGAATTTATAATTGTTTCTCCATGTCTTGGATGGCTAGGATTTGGAGTTGACCCTGGGAGTGATCAGAATAGCATGTATAATTTAGATATTCTGATTTTTATTGCAGTTGATAAGTCTTTGAATGATATGTATGCACTTGACCATGGGAAAGTTTATAGGGATACAAGTATTGGAGGAAGCTATGATTTGAGGAATATTTCTATTGTTTATGAGGATGATATTTTTTATATTTCTTGGAGAAAGAAAATTGATACTGGAGATCCAAGGGATAATCCATTTCTTCTAGGAGTAAGAAAACTTGTTTGGACGATTCAAAGAACAGTTGATGCAAAACCAACATCAATGCCAAATGATAGAGGCACAGTCTTAATTGATTTTTATACAGGAAACCAAACAGAATCCAACTCAAATTCAGGAGTTTCAGATCTCCAAACCATTGTTTCAGCGAATTTAAAATATATTCATGGTGGATTTATGGCTGTAACTTGGGGAATGGTGAATGTTTCTGGTGTTAGTATGTATTTTATTTTTATTTTATTTATTATTGTAAATTTTTATGATTTTGAATTTTTGTGTTTTTGTATTTGTATGATTGTCTTTTTTTTTTGTTTTAAAAAAAATATCTTCCTTTTAGTTATTGCAAGATACTTTAGACATAAAAAATGGTGGTTTGGTGTTCATAGAATTGTTCAAACAATTGGTACAACAGGGACTTTTAGTATGGTAACTTAACATCTTTATTTTTTTATTTTTCCACTTTTTCTCTCAATTTTAATTCATATTTAGGTTATTGCTGCACTTGCATTTTCAAGCTCAACAGCTCTTTTCCTTGCTCACGCGATTCTAGGATTAACTATTGCTGTGTTAACATTTGTTCAGGTTTTTTTATTTATTTCTCAACTATTTGCTTTTACAAATAAATAAATAAATAAATGCATCAAAAAGGTCAGTCTAGGAACCTTCATTGTTCACTTTTTTTCATCAAAAAAGAAAAAAAAACAACTTCCAATCCATCGTGCGATACATAAAGGATTGGGAAGATTTCTTCTTATTATATCAGTTGTTCAGATTTATTTTGGTTCTCTTCTTTTCCTTTTTTTTTTTTTGATTTTTCACTTTTTTAAAAAAAAGAAAATCAAAATCAATAAAATCAATAAGGTATGGTACAGTTAGGTGTTGATATAAGATGGTTTTCTCTATATTCTGTTCATTATTTTTTTGTAATTTTAATATTCATTGGACTCGAGATTAACAAGTATTTTTTTTTTTTTTTTTTTTTTTTTTCAAGTAGTAATATCAAATAAAATAAAATAAAATAAAATTTAGATATCAGAGGGAAAAAAAACTTCGAGAAACAATTAAAGAACGTAAATTACAAGCAGCACAATTCCGAAAATCATCTGGATCTACGACCACTAGTGGTCTCGAAATGACCTCTAAAGAAGAAGATGAATCAAAATCAACAAATCAAAGAATTACGAGGCTTGCTCATGAAGATGTAAGTGGAGTTGACCCAACTATTCATAATCAAAATGAAAGTGGAAAGGAATTTGAAGGAGAAGATGTACAACCAAAGAAGGAAGAAAAAGAGTTCGTGGATAATATGAAATTCGATCTTCCTAATACTTCAAATTTTATTGAAAAGGCTTCTTCTTTCTTAAAATCTAGAGAAAACTCGAGTACTTCATTGAAAGATACATCATGAAAGAAAAAATAATGAATTTTGAATTTTTTTTGTAATTTATAATATTAATATAAGAATGATAAATTAATAATTTATTTCTTCTTTTTTATCTTATTTAAAACTTCTCTTCTGTTAAATCTTTAAAATGATGTGATATTAAAGAAGCAATGAATGTTGTGGAGAGAGCATGTTTAACAGAATATACATGGGAGAAAACTGAATTGAAGTCAAAATGAATTCTTCTCCATGAAAATCCAGCTGAACACAAATTGGATTGTATCTCAAGAATGGTTCCCAACTTTGGATCCAATTCCTCTTGAAGAAATATTCCTTTTGGTGTGAAATCATGATTTTGTTGTTTTTCCATTTGTTCCAATGCACTTTCAAATGATAAATCTTCAATAACTTGAATAGAAGGGCCGAGTTCTTTTGGTTCTTCAGGATCGAGGATCAAAGATGAACTAAAATATGGGACCTATAAATCAACAATTGATTTTTTATTCTCAAAAAAATGAATTAAGAAAAAAGGAAAAGAAAAAAAAAAAATACTTGAATATCTTCTGTTTTATTTGAAAGTAGATAATGTAATTTGAATTGAGATAATCCTTTCATATAAATTGAATCTGGTTGACTCATTTCTTTCAAAATTTGCTCTGGGTCTTGTAAAAATAATTGCCTAAAATTAATGAATTCTCATTAATCACAAGAAATTAATAAAGAAATAAGGAAAAAATAAAGAAAAAATCATACTGTCCAGTTCTTCCAATACAATATGATACAATTGATTCAACTTTGGAAGTAATTATTGATGCTAAAGAAGGTAGTTTTCCTGCTAACCTACCTAAAAATCCTCCAAAACTATCTCCTTTAACTGTATAAGAAATTAAACTTGGTCTTACTCCAAGATGAGGTGAAGCAATTGACATGTACATCATTGGTGTTATTTCATTCTTTCTAAAGAAATCATTTTCATAAAGTTTTCCAATACAATATCTAAAATATTTTGTGATGTTATTGAGATTAGTTAATGAAAATCAGGGTTTGAAATAAAATAATTGAAAGAAATATTAAACTACCTAGTATACAATCCTCCTAATGAGTGTCCAATAAATGAAATTGTCTTAAAATGAATCTCACTTTTCTTTTCTTCAACCAAGTTCTCAACTCTTTGTGTTAATAACAATCCTCCAACATCAATTCCTTCATGAGTTTGAGAAAACTTATCCGTGAATCCAATATTTAAAAATACAATATCCTCTCTCTTCTCAAGTCGTTCTTGTAATGCCTCAAAATCTGAAGCACGACCATGAAGTCCATGTTGTAAGACAATCAAATGAGCTTTACTCAATATCTTATGTTGTGTTACTGTTGCAGTTGTCCTTGAGTTTGTTGACTCTTGATGTTGTTTATCATCTGGCAATGCACTGACTTCTTCTTCCATCATGTTGATATTGCTTTTGATTGCTTTTCGAATTGAGTAATTTGATTCAATGTTTTTATTTTAGTAATTCTTTGATTCTTTGTTGTTGTGATTATTGTTAATGTTTTGAAGAAGAATCACTTCGTATATATATTGATGCAAGAAGCAATGAATCCTGAAGGATCACACATCACCCACTGATGTCACAATTAAGATAATCCGCTTGGCTTCCACACCAGGATTGCCATAAATAACTTTTAACACACTCTTATCATACCCATTTCCCCTCTCAAACAATGATTGAAGCATTACCCTTTCAAATTCGAAGAAATGTTTTGTCATTCGAATTTCAAAAAGCGATCACTTTCAATGAATTTCATTTGTGTTTTAGTTTAAGATTAGATAATTCATCATTCTTTTAAAGAATTTCTTTTTCTTTGAAATTTTCCAAAGTAAAATTTCTTATGACAATTTGGTTTTTTCTTTATTAAAAAATTTTTTTTCCAAAAACAATGAATAATTTTGTGTAACAAACTCTCTAATTAGCAGCTACAAATGATTACAACTTGAAAGAAAATTGATTCAATTATTGAGAGTTGCTTTGAATCACTGCTAATAATTTCAGAAAATTTGAGAAAATCTGTAATTGCTTGCGATTTTTTTGTGCCGTCTTTTTTGTCTGGATTTTTTTTCTGTCGATTGGACCACGTGGATTGTGAAATAAATAACCACGAGGTTTTCTTTTTTTTTTTTTTTTTATCAAACAACATATGTTTAAACAACATCTAAAAAGTGAGATCTCTTTCCTATTCTTCTTCTTCTTCTTATACTTTATATTTTACACTTTTTATTTTATATTTTATTTGTTTTATTTTTTTTTTTATTTGCGCTCAAGTGTACAATTACCTTGTATTTGTTGATTTTGGATAATTGAAGGGAGTAGCGCAAAATTAAAACCCAGAAAAAAAATAGATCTTCGGATCTATGACTTCTGTATTTTCAGGTTGAATACAGAACAATATTATATTCGTATAATCTTTTGGGACAATTCATTCATATTTTTTGTTTAATTCATTTTTTTAAATGTTTTATTTGTTAATTTTTTGATACTAATTGTTTTCTTTCTTTTTGAAATAGATTCAGGTTATCTTCAAGACAAGTTTTTGATTTGTTTTTTTTTTTTGTTAGAGAATACAAAATGAAAATAAAAAATGAAATTACAATACAAACAGTTTTTTTCATTTCAATTTTTTAACATACTATACACAACAACTAATTGAGAATCCTCTTCTTCATTGATAACATTATGTTCTAAACCTTCGAGGATAGCAAAAGAATCTCCTGTTTCAAATTCATGTTTTCCTTTGTGTTCTTGAAAAGTTTCCACAACAGCTTTCCCTGAGATTACATGAAATACTTCAGTTGCTCCAACATGAATATGTCTTCCTGAACTACCACCTGGCTCAAAGTTTGCAAAGGACCAACTTAGTAAACAAGTATTTGAAAATTCGTTTGAGTTCTGCGCTAAAGGAAAGTGGCGTTGTCTTTTAATGAGTGAAGTACTATGGGAAGTTTCTGTCCATGCCAAATCTTTTGAGTGAGCAGATATAAGTTGAGGAGTTGTTGAAGAGGTCCAAATATTTAAAGAAAGTGAAATATATGTGATTAAACATCCTAAAGAAAATGAAAGGAGATGAGACAGGATCCTTGTCATTGTCATCAAGAAATCACTTTTTTTTCTTTTTTCTGTTTCCATCTCAAAATTTTTCTTTTTTTTTTTTTTGATTCAGAAAAAAAAAAAAGTCTTGAAGGACATTTAATTTACAATTTTTATTTTCTATCAATATTTCTTAACTTTTCCCAAACAGTCTTTTCAGTAGCAGATTGTTGGATTTCTTCTAAAGCTTGTTTTAATTCTGGTGTCATTGGAGGATCAAATCTTTGGTTGACGTGAATATATGGCCTTACAAGTCTAAATTCATATCCAATAAATTTTTTATTTTGCACAATACCTCTTGGTTTCACAAATTTCTCTTTTGTTAATGGTTGAAAAACATATTTTTTGAAGGAATTTGCTGTCATTCCCTATGATGGAAAAAAAAAAAAAAAAAAAATTAAATTTAGCATATGGTCCAACAAATCAATCTTTTCGAGAAATTGCAATTAATCAACATCTTTTATTCACATTCAATTCATATTCCTGATTTTTCTTTTCCAAAACTTTTTTTTCTCAAAAAAAAATTAGATTTCATTTCAAAAAGACAATCAGGGGAATATAATTAATAGATTCTCTCCAAAAGAAAAGAAAGAAATGGAGTGAATGAAAGAAAGAAAAAAAAATGAAAGGATATAAAAATAAATGAAGAGAAAGGAAAGAGAAAAAAAAAGAAATAATACAGTATGAGAAACTTTGCTAAAAATCTCAGAGAAAGGTAAGTCTCCTTTTGACAAGAGGGAAGCAACAAAAGCTTTAATAGGAAGCCCTTCGACAACTGGGAGTGCTTTCTTTTCAAGAAACGACAGCGCCATGTTTTTTCTTTTTTTTTTCTTTTTCTTTTTCTTTTCCTGGTTTTTCTGTTTTTTTTTTTTTTTTTTTTTTTTTTTTT
>Ga0209960_1001962_pt1 | contig 22973 bp, 25 predicted proteins | sample ThiBiot_500_plan_2_FD_183947 | JGI IMG/M metagenome (GOLD analysis project Ga0209960, IMG submission 183947) | Wastewater bioreactor microbial communities from Cape Town, South Africa - Thiocy_expt_500_plan (SPAdes) | ecosystem: Engineered > Bioreactor > Thiocyanate-remediating >...
AATGCGTTCTTTGTCCACCAGGCTACGTTTGTCCAACTCCACGAATGGCGCCTATACCTTGTGCTACAAGTCGAGCAGCCGGTCAAACAGAATGTGCAGACAAATAAACTTTATTAAATAAAGTGAATAATTTTCTTACAAAAAATAAATAAATACACAAGAGAAAAAAGATTTTATTTCGATGATTTCTTGCCAATAGCTATTGGTATACGACTTTTCGAGTGAATATTCAATGTATTTGGTGATGAAATCGAACGAAGTATTGCGATTGTCGATGGTATTGATGCTTGAGTATTCGTACTGCTGAGTGACGATGTCGAGCCACCTGTTGATGTTGATTGTCGTTCGAGATTGGACGTTATTGGCGAAAGATTAGCGCCAATTGACGAACGACGATTCACTGTCATCGTTGGTTTCGATCGAGTTTTGTTTGTCGATGGAAGAACGATTGGTACAACACGTTGAGTACGCGATTGTAGACTCGTTGTTGTGATTGATTTAGGTAGATGAGCTGTAACAGGTCGAGATTTAACACTCTTTGGTCGAGATTCGATGACTTTAGGTGGAACAATTGGTTTTTTCTTGACAACAGGTGCTGCTGGCTCTTTTTTGACGATAATAATCGGCACAGCAGGCCGTGGTTCACCGCGAAGATTGACTAGAATTGATTTATCTGCGTATTCTTTGATCTAAACAAAACGAATTTCGAAGAAAAAAAATCTTCTTTTGATTGACTTTATTCAATTTTAAATCATCTAAATCAGTTAGATTTGGCCGAATATGTTTCTCTCCGAGACATTTCCAAAGCATGCCTAAACATTCGAATGCACTGTCTCGAACACTTGGATCAGCTTCTCCCGTATTCTAAACGATAATAATAAATTCAATTAACTAACTCTCAATTGAAAACTACTTTAATCAATGCTGGCAAATAGATTTTAAATGTTTTCTTTGGCAAAGTGATTTGTGTTGCCATCGAAAAACATTTCGTTAGAAATTGTTGCGTACATTGACGAACAATGGGCGTCTTGTGCGCGAGTAGATTGACACAAACTTCCGAGAGTTGCTCGAGATTTGTCTAAATCAATAAATTCAACATTCGAAATCAAAAACTTTGAATTTTGTTTTTACTGCTGGATAAGTCGTATCGCAAGTTTCACGTAGAACTTCGATGATATTGCTTTTCTTCTCTCGACAACGATCGAGACAAACTTCAATTATACTAATCGCATAATTTTTCAATGTCTTTCGTAGACCTTTAGCAAATGCTGACAAACATTTGCCAGTAACGAGTACAACTGGAATGTTCGAATCTTTGGCAATAATCTAGAATTATCAACAAATGAATCGACTAAGAATGTGAAAATTCGAACTTTTTTCAAGATTTTCAACAATTCTGAATAGTCCGTGTCCGATGTTGGCTTTGGATTTTGCGTGAGAATCGAAAGAAGTTCATCGAGAGCTTCCTTTCGATCTTTCCATTGTTTCGATTCCTTTTGAAATAAAAAGAAGAGATTAAACGAAATTTTGTTTTTTTTTGATAAACTACGATTTTATCGAAGAAATCTTTAGGCAATCGCTCGAGAATATTCACAGGTTCGAGCATTTCAAATGGATCGAGATCTTCTTGATCATTGATTGCATTTGTCGACGTCACAATCGATTCGAGAATGTCTTCGGATTTGTCTTTTAATTCTTGTTGTGAACGAAGAAAACGGATTTGTTTCGGTTTATCCTTTCCATTGACATCTAATTTATCGAATTCTGCTTGTAATTCAGCCATCTAAAAATCATTTAGTCTTTGAATTCTCTTCAAAACTCCTCGATCTACTTGAATCGGTTTGACATTCTGTATCAATGGCATCAATGTTTGCTTGCCAATCCATTTATAAATCTCGATAATCAATAATTTCGATTCATCTCGTACGTTCTTATCTCGATCATCCAATAAAGGAATGACTTGTTTAATAAATGGTTTGATCGGCAGAATTTTCGAGCCAAATTCACTAAAATACGAAATCATTCTCGACTATTCTCATACATGTCAAACTTGAAAGTGGAATTCAATTTCAATGGCGCAACCTTTTAAATGAAAAGTTTTGTTAGGAATCTTATATTTATACAAATTATCGGAGATTTAGATATAAGTATTCGAATCTGGAGGGAAATACACGGTTTTTGGTCTTCAGGTAACCTTTCTGCTTTTATACGTGGCTTACTCAGTTTTTTGTTGAACAAAAAAAAATCTTTGCTCATCAGAATAAAATTTTCCCACTTCGTCCATTCTACTTTTTGGTCATAATAGAGCCCTAGTCGAACTTTTTTTTTATCTTTCTTGCTCAAGAAACTCAAACGCATGAGAAAAACAATATTAATAAAATCTTGATTAAAATATAGAATTTTTTTTCAGTCAAGTCAAACTTTTTTTTGAGAAAAATTACATTGAAAATTATATTTTTTTCTACAAAATTTTGTTTTCATGCACATGAAAAGCGCAGATCTCAAGATGTGTTCATAGCGCCGGACTTTCTTGCTCAAGAAACTCAAGTTTCTCATGCGCATACCAAAAGAAGTTCGACTAGGGAGGTTTGCCCATTGTTCAATTTGACAACTTGAAATTATCGATGAGACGACTTACGATAGAGCTCGTCGTAATAATTCTAAACAAGCTTGAACAATTTTCGGTTGTTTATTTTCTAAGCCTTTGACTAGTTCTTCTTCGATCTCAAGAGCTTTTTCGATTTCAATGTACATTAAAATAATATCGAACGCACGTTCTTTCATTTTCGAACGAGCATTGAGACATTTCGAAATGACACCAGCTGCAACATCGTTGATCGTTCTTCGAACAAAAAACGATCGTCAATCGTTTTGTCATTTTTTTTTCGTTTTTCTCACTTTCCAGCTATGGCTGCGTGTTGAACAAACGCAAAAACAGCATCGAGTGCCTTCTCACGCGCGTTTTCATTCGAATCGAGAACGAATTTTTTCATTAGATGAACATATTTGACAAATTCAGCACTTTGATCGGATGTTTGACTACGAAATAATTGCACACATTCGTCATAACCAGTCATACGAGCTTTCCAAGCCTTTGACAAATCGAACATATTAATTATTAAAAATGAAATCGAATATACTTTATGTTGAACTTTTTGATCTGTTGGTAATTTTTGCCAGTCATTCTCATCGTTACTTGACATGATTTTGTTTTCATAGACAACGACGACTAACTAACTGTTTAAGTTATATAATAAGAATTACTAGCCAATCAAATTTTATTTCAATGAAAAAAAAAGAGAGAGAAGATGTCACAAGTCTATTGAAATGGCGAGAGGAACTGTATTGGTTTGAATGAATACATCATGTAATTCATTCTCGGAATGATAATTGTCAAATTTAATGGTTGATAGATATCGTAGATTTGAATCGGTTGATTATAAACTTCATAACCTCGATAGAGAACCTTGAAAACATAAAAACCCGGTAATAGAATTCTCCAGAATTCACCTAGAGGCGTAACATTCACAACAGGCTTTCGATTATCGATCATAATTTGTGTAAATGGAATCGGTTGATACAAATCATTCAAAATCAAACCTTGAACACCTCGTTGTGATTGAAATAACAACTCAATCATTGCATCTCTATTCGACAGCCAATAACTACTCAAAAGATTTTCATCCGGATATTTACAACACGAAATCTCCATTGTCAATTCGATAGTTCCGTAGTTTAAATAACCAAAATCTTGCATACTACCGAAGATTTCGTACCAATCAGCACCGTGAATTACTGTTCCAATTTCATCGGTTTGAAAATTACAATACTGATTGGTTGGTTCGATTCGATTGATGTAAGATTTGCCAATATATTCGTAGATATCATCGTCAGATGTTGTACAAGTTTTTCCTCGATCTAATCACAAGAAAATGAAATCAGCCAACAAAAAAAAATCAACGATTTACAATAACGATCGTACGGCACATTGACAATAAACGCTCCACTATGAAAATTAGCCGAGAGAACGAACGGAACGGCTTGTATCCAGGCGATGATCGCGGTTGTTTCGAGCGCTCGAATGTTCGTCGGCAATTGAGCGCCGAGAAAATCGGGAAAATTTCGATTTAAATCGATGTTATTCAATGTATTTCGACCGTGAATCGTCGAACAATCGCCGTAGGTTGCTAATTCGTGACCATCGGGATTCATCGATGGCATAATCCAGATCCGAGTGCGTGACATAAGTTCGAGAACTTGAGGATCAGTCGACGTGAGAAGATATTCGATGAGATTGAGCAACATTTCGAGACCGAGAACTTCGTTTCCGTGCATGTTACCGATGTATTTCACTTCAGGACGAAGAAGAACATGTTGTTCGGGCAAATTCGAACTCAAAGCAACAGCCCAAAGAACTCTTCCTTGAATAAATCAAACGCAAAAATCTCATCGATTTCAATAGGAACTTTCTCGAAATTACTTCCTTGAGTTTCTCCAACTTGAAATAGAGCTGATCGACTTGGATATTGACCCGTGATATTATGCAGAAAATTCGTCATTTGTAAATACGAATGATAGTGAAATTCATATTCACAACTCGATTGAATCAAACAAAAAATCCAAACGAACAAATTCGTCTTCATTTGCAGCTGGTTCACACTCGATAAAATCATCATCTATACCGTCTCGTTTCTTTTTTTTTATTCGTGAGAAAGAAAAAACAAATGTGCTCGAAGGTTACGTAATCTTTACGAAGAAATATTCAAACAAACAGTTTTTATTTCAGTAAATAGTTCTTCCGAGTACGGGTAACCTTCACGGCCCAATCCACTGTCCTTGACGCCTCCGAACGGCATACGAAGATCTCGAATCAACCAGCAATTAATCCAAACAGTTCCAGCCTAAAAACGAGACACTTCTCTTCTTATCAGTTCGTTAGATTTGATTTACTTCGAGTTCTCGTCCTAATCGATGTGCTCGTCCGACGTTTTCGGTCCAGACAGATGCACAAAGACCATATGCGGTGTTATTCGCACGTTGAATAACTTCATCTTCGTTATCAAACGGAACAATGCAAACAACAGGTCCGAAGATTTCTTCGCACATTAATTTCGAATCATCGCCGAGATCGGTTATGATCGTCGGCATGATAAAGTAACCGTTTGCGTTTGAACGACAGTTTTCACCGACTTCAATCACACGATGTCCATTGTCTCGAGCTAATTGAATGTATGACTCGATTTTGAATCGATGTTCTTTGCTGACAACAGGACCGATTTTTGTATTTTCATCAAACGGATCGCCGACTTTTAATTTTCTAAATTAAAATTTGTTTTTTTTTCGGGTTCTTTTTTTTTTCGTTCACAAACTTTGCTTCGGCAATGAATTTCTCTAAAAATGTCTCGTAAATTCCTCGTTGAACGTACAATCGACTTGTACACAAACAAATTTGACCCGAATTTAAAAATGCCGATCTACAAAAAACAAAATAAATTCGCTCAATTTCTCGAGTTCAATTACCGAATAACAACCGGCAAACATTTGTCCATATCGACATCATTGAAAATAATGCCTGCATTTTTTCCACCCATCTGTTTAATTACAAAAAAAAAACAAATTCAAAGCGTGGTTTTACTCTTTCTTCTCCTACTTCAAGCGATAATTTCACTGGCAAATGTGCAGTTGCCTTTTTTATATGATAACCTGTTAAAGTACTGCCGGTAAATGAAATAAGATTGACATCTGAATGCGTTATTAGAGTTTGACCAACACGTGGACCAACACCAAAAACAAGATTAACAACACCTGATGGTAGTTCTAATAATAATTTTAAAAAAATGATTTCGAACTAGAATTCCACTCGAGACAAAGCCGAGTAGATAAGGCGGCTGACTGCAATTCCCTAATGTGCAAGAGTTAAAACAAATAGAGTTAGAATATCAGTCAAAGACATACGTTGTGCTTTTTTCTAATCTCATTGATCACTTGAAGAATAAGTTTTAGGAAAGATCTCTAACAGCCATTACTTCATCTCTCTTTTTCTAAAAGACTCTGCAGTGGATAAACTTGAATTTCAACAAATTTAATTAAATCGTGTATGCATAAGGCATGTGACGTATCAATGGTCAATTAAAATGATTCATATATGACCATATAAGGCGAAACTATAATATGTTAATTAGTCATTTTGTATATCTTATATTTCCCGAACGACCTTGAATTTCGAAAAACAGATTTCAGAATATTGTTTGTCAGATTCTGAATATATTTTTTTCTTTTCAAAATGATGGACAATTACTTAGAACTTTTTATTGGCTTGAAATATGACTCATGCGTCCGTAGGAAGAAGAAGAAGAATTTTGCTAGGCAACTAAGCAAGTTAAAAGCAATAAGTCGTCTTGCTGCAATAAATTGCAGTCAGCCGCCTTAAAAAGTCAGGAGAGAGTAACAACTGATTGAAATCACTGAAAAATCAGTCAAATTCGCGTGTGTTTGTTTGATTTTGAATGAGACTCAATGTTTTTCTGTGATTTTGTATAATTATACGAGGTTTTCAGTGATTCCTAATGGTTTTTGTTTTAGTGAAAATCATAAATCAATTGTTACTCCCTTGAAAAAAGTCGAAACGGACAAAATTTCTTGTTCTACACTTTAACTGGTAATTTCACCCATTTTGTTCCCTTTTCATATGTCGGTCAGTCGTGTCGAACTTGTAGTTTGAATTCAAGTTTCAAATTCAACATGTACTTGATATTTGAAGCGACCTCGAGAAGAGAGTCTGACTTTTTTTTTTCTCTCTATATATGCTATTCGAATTTTGTTGCTCCATAGAAATATTATCGAAATCTACGCTACTCTTTTTCAGAAAAATGGAAAATTTTTCGCGGTTTTAAAATATTTAGCAAAAGAAAGTCAAACTGTAAGCGGAGTAACTAAGTGCCTTTTACATATTCATCAATCTTTCAAACCGATACTTTTAACAGAAAAGAAAATAATTAAGAAACTTTCGACTTAAAAACTGCAGTTCACTATCTAACAGAGATAAAATCCTAAAAATATGCACTTTTTCTAATTATATTTCACCGTTTATTCGAAAGTTTTGTCTGTCTGGGCAGAATAAGTCAAAGATACCTGCATCGATGAATACTTGAGCAAGCATTCCAGCAGTCATCGACGTGAATTCACTTGGTTTACAAACACAAGTACAACCGAATGCAATGCAAGGTGCGATTTTCCACGTCAGCAAATACAATGGCAAATTCCACGGACTAATCAAAACGGCAACACCGACAGGATTTCGTGTTGTATAACTCAGAACATTTGGAATTGTCGAATGTTGAGTTACACTAAAGAAAAACGTGTGTGTGTGAGCTTCTTTTTTTCTTCTCTCTCTCTTTACTCGTCACGACATTGCATCAGAGCACTTGCAAAAAATCGAAAATTATCAATTACTCTCGGTATTTCGACTGTCTTAGCCAACCATAACGGTTTGCCTTGATCCAATGATTCAGCTCGTGCGAATTCATCCAAACGAGCTTGAATTAAATCGGCTATTCGATTGAGATAATAAGCTCGTTTACCAGCCGTTTCTCGACTCCATCTGAACAAACAAAAGTCTATTTCTTCGTTCTCATTTAATTCTTATTCATACGAAGGAAATGCTTGACGTGCTGCTTGAACAGCTTGATTTGCATCTTGAGCCGAACCATCGGCTATATGCGCGATAACTTCGTTTGTACTTGGATTGAAACTTTCAAGATATTGTTCAGTTTCAACGAATTGTCCATTGATAAAATTATTGATCTTCGATATCGTACTCATTTTGTTTACGAAATGTGATTGCTGTATTTGTTTTATATATATATACGTTCTTTTTTTTTTAATCTAATCGACTGTAAGTCGTAAGATGTCGTCATGAATAAGATACTAATCAAGAAAAAGGAAAGATCGACCTGCTGCTATGTCGATAATTTAAACTTGTATTCATTTGAATGATGCCGTCGAACATCTCGATTTGTTCATCTTGTCAAATTCCAATTGTTGATGAATATTATTATCATGTTGGCAAACAAATCTATCATTCGACATGTTTACAATGTTCAATTTGTCGATTAGTGCTCACAAATCATTCGACATGTTTCTTTCGAAATCAAAATCTCATTTGTTCGAAAGATTATCATGAAATTTGTTCGCTACGGCAACAATGTACGAAATGTAAACGTTCGTTGAATTCCAACGATTGGATACGTCGTGCTTGTCAATATATCTATCATTTGACATGTTTTACATGTTATCAATGTGGTCGACAGTTGTCAACCGGTGAAGAATACGGTTTGAAACAAAGTGAAATACTTTGTAAACGACATTTAATCGAAAATCAAGATGAACACGAACGTGAACGTGAAAAACGTATTCGACGTATTCGAACGAGTTTTACGGATAAACAATTAGAATATTTACAAAATCAATTCGATCTTAATCCGAATCCTGATGAACACGAATTACAAATGATGGCAACGATTATCGGTAACATACAGTGCTTTTGTGAAAAATTATCGAATCATCCGTATTTCATTTCTTTCGAATCTTATATCTCTCGATCTATTTATTTTAGAAATACTGTAGATTCGAATATTCGAAAGAAATGAAATACGGGTGATTCTATAATTTTTCACAGCGTTCGATTTGATTTTTTTAGGCTTGAATAAACGTGTTGTTCAAGTTTGGTTTCAGAATAGTCGTGCTCGGCAAAAGAAGATTCATTTAGAAAAATTTAAACAAATCAAAATGAAAAATACAACACGACTATAGAATTCGAAATTCCATGGACAAATTTTTTTTCTCGAACATTGCTATTAATCGACAAAAACAAATTCTTTTCATATAAACTCAATGAATAGAAAGAAAGAAATTAGTCATATTAATAATACATTTATATACACGCGTATTTATTTTATTTTTTGTATAATCTAAAAAGAAAAGAAAAAAACTACTCAAACTCATGTCGCTTGTTCTGAGTAAGATGTACTATAATTGTTCAACAGATAATCCATGCGGATCACATGGATATTGCCGAGATACGATCGATGGCAACTGGATTTGTGATTGTAAATTTTGGTGGGATGGAACATTTTGCGAGCAAATGACAGCCAGTGGACGACAAGTTATTGTACTTGGCTGCTTAGTAGGATTGATTATCGTATTTTACTATGGTTTAGAAATCACGAGATATCTTAAAAGAAAAAGAACTACTCGAGTAATTAATATTGAAAATCCGAAGTTGATTGATTTAGCTTTGAAAACAGCCTATCGATCAGCTCGATTCTCATCGTGTATCATCGGTTGTTGCATGTTAATCGTAACGATTTGTGCTTTACTTATAAAATGGACGATCATTCGATCGATACACAATGAAATTGTCGATAAATATCAACGAAATCAAACGATCTATTTCACACCGAATTCATTCTGTCGTATTTTCAAACTCGAATATTCGAATTTAATAACCTATCCCATTGGTGGTCTCTGCATACTGATTTTCATCGTTCGTACAAAACGAACATCATGCTTACGTGAACATTGGCATGGCTACGGTGCTCCACCGATACCAGCTGATTTTCTTTCGCATATCGATCGAAAATTTGTTGCTGTTGTATTTGCTATTTGTTCGGATGAATTAGTTAAAATCATGAACGAATTAATCAACGGTAGTTCATCATCAGATGACACCGATGGAATTATTCTAGCGTATTTACAACAATTACTTCAAGTTCTACTCATGGGCTTTCGGTATTATCCTATTCTTGCTGCAGTTCATATAAATTCGATCGTCGTTCTTTCCATAGCCACGATCTATGCATGGCTTGATTATATCATGACTGTTTTAACTTATAGCATGTGTAAACCGGATTATTATCCAACGATAAACTCAACTGAAAGTTCATATAGTATCACCACTAAACTAGATTATTACGGCACTGGTTCAAAACTAATTGTCATACAATTATGTGCTGATATACCGAGATTTCTCTGTTTAGCTTACATCAGTGTGAAATTGCCGATGTTTTTAATAGGAAAATCACGAGTTCGAATGAATAGAAAATTGGATCGTGATGAGGAGTTCCTATTTCGTATAATTCAGCCGACATCAATCGAAATGCTCTATGTAAGAAATCTTTTTCGTTCGACTCAACAACGACCAACAAGTCAAGCTTTAATAGCTCGATTAATACCAAAGAAAATCTACGAATGGCGAGATGATTTTCGGTTTTCAACGCGAATTATTTCCGTTTATGCATCGATTCTACTTCTACTCTATACAATTACGATTCAAGCTTGTGTACAAGTTCTACCTTATCTCCCATTAGCACAAAATCTCATTCAAGAAATAATTAATCTTGTTCGCGTAGCATTTCAATTTCCACCATTGATTCGACCGTATCTATTCGCTGTTTTTCTCACATTAACAATTATTCTCCTGCAATTACTCATTTTTCTTGTTAATCTACGTCGAAATCTGTTTCAATTGTATTGTGGTAATCATAGTGAAGTTCCTCAACGAAAACAATCGGAAAATATGTCCTATGCATCAGGAAATATTCATTTTGCCGGATATTTTATTGGTTATTTAATCTGGGGTTTTATTATCAACATCATATTCATGTTGATTATTTGTTTAATTATCGAAATTTTCATAGCCTATCGAAATGTTGAATTAATTGAGAAAATCTTAAAAGCAATTATACCAAGTCTCCTGTTTGTTTTATTTAAAGAATATGCAAATAAAATTCTGACACGATACATTTTTTTGCAGCATTATGGTGAAGTTATTTGGATAAATAATCGTCGAATATTAATGATATTTATTTATTTTAATTTTTTCTTCGAAGCTTTCGTTGGTTTTATATCGTCGATTGTTCGATTGATAAAAAGTGTTCTCGCCGGTGTATTCTACATGTGTCGGCTAGATTATTCACCATTGGGAAGAAAATTAGAAATTCTCGACGGTGGTTTCGAAGCCTATTGTGGTTTCATTCATACGGAATGTGCACATCGACATCCTGTTCTCTTAGTTTTCATTGCTCATATATATACTCAACATAAACAACGACAATTAACAACGACGATCGACGAGAAAAAACGTTTGAGATACATTCGTAAATGGAAATTAGCTGTTTTTCTCTCGTATAATCCGACAATTGTTTTATTTCGAAAGGTTTTGCACAATCGATTGCATACACATGATATTCTCGAACGTTTTTAATAATAACGGATGGCCCATAAAGAATCTTTAAGATTTCTTCTCTCTTATCTGTGGAATTAAAATTTTCTTTCTTTGTCAGAACATTTTATTTCGTCTATCATTGTTGTCTTTGTTATTATGTGCTTCCAAATAAATTGAAGATTTGTATAGTTCTTATAATTTTATTGAGTTAATTTCTCACCCTCATACAAATTAAAAAGATGGAAAATTTCATTTTAAATTGCAAATAAATTGAATTAATTGCAGGAATTCTTGATCTCGATTATAGATGAAGAAAAGAATAAAACAACAACAACAACAACAACTGCCGAATTACAACGACATCACCTGAGTATAAGAATCAAAACCAATAGACAAATAGTAATCTAAAATCTTACATGGACATAAGACGTGACGTCATGGGTCCAACTGTTATTCTCTTTTCATCGGCTTTTATTCGACAGTTCATGTGTATCAGTCCTTTTATCCTGTTTTAACTTTTTCCTTTTTCTTCTTCAGTTCTTTTCTCTCTCCGTATACTCGTGCACATGAAATGTTGATTATACAAATAAAAGCTTTGCTACCAAAAAAAAATTGCAGGAATTGAATGAGAAGATGTTGAATTTGATTCAAAACCACATTAATTCGTTGAAATTGCCTATGTACGATACGATGTTTTAAATAAAATTGTAAATTTCATAGGTCTTTTTTGAAGAAATTCCAAATAAATTGAAGATTTGTATAGTTCTTATAATTTTATTGAGTTAATTTCACGAACTAGAGCTTTCGACACATTTAGAAAAAATGAAAAATTTTCAATATGATTTATAACATCGTATAAATGGACATAAATCACGCGAATTTGATGGCCAACGACCCTTCGAAATGAAATCAAGAAAATGATCAGCACGCCATTTTTTAGTTAAGTGATGTGTACGAGGTTTGGCGCTATCTGGCTGAGAACACTAATTGATTTCCAACGTTTTGTCGCCGAATTTCACAGCAATGGGACAAACATCGTTGATATATCTTTGCGAATCCATTGTTTCCTTCTCCATAATCACCATTTTCATCTTTTCTTCTATAATTAAACTAACTTTAGAGTCGAATCATATTCATCCTCGTAGAGAGAGAGAATTTTAAGTGCTATATTTTGATAAAAAAAGAAAATTTTAATCCCACATATAAGAGAGGAGAAATCTTAGAAATACACAAAGGTCGGTTCAAAATTATTTCTTGAGTTCGAAAAACAATAACATTCTTTTCTTGACATTAATCAATTAGATCAGTGTCATGAGCTATAACTATAAGTCTCGTGCAGACACATATATAGTCGTTAGTGGTTCTCCTCGAGGCAAGGAAAGAAAAAAGAAAAAGAAAAACGCGAACATTCTTTTTTTTTTCTCTTTCCTTCTGGTTGCTGTAATGAATTCATAGCGTGTCAGTAAAAATCTTGTGTTCATTCACGCTAATGTTGACTATTGTCTTGTCAAGAAAACACCAAAAAAACGAATAGAATCTGTTCTACCGCTTAAAAATAGGTTCGAGAGCTCTTAGCAAATGAAAAAGAATATATTAATTTTCCCTTTGAGTATTTAGCTTTGAACGAGAGAGAGAAAAAAAAGAGAGAAGGAAACGTTCATTTCTTATCTATTTAGATTGAAGTCGACGGGTTTTTTTTCCTTTCACATGTTTACACGAGTATTTCTATCGAAGGTAAATATTGTCGAAATACCATACGAGATTAGTTTTGCATTGATATTTGATTAGATCGGTCGACAATCATCGAGATTTTTCTCACTGTCATCGAATGTTTTTAATCACGATACCAAAGTCCCAAGTGAGATGAATCATATAAAAAAAACCGAACACGATTCAAGTTGTTTTTTAGAATTTCAAATTGATTTACCGGGAATAGAAAACTATGGTTTCGAGGGCGAATCATCGTTTATGATATGCAAACACGGAGCTGTTGCTTCGGACTCGGAAGAAGCGTCAAAAGTCGGACGGTAATCCGTCGTATTAAAAGGAATTTAATCACATTGTTTCATGTTTAGACGTATTCTTAATCTCGGTGGTTCAGCTGTCGATGCCGCCATTGCCGTTCTGCTCTGCGTTGGAGTTTATAATTGTCATTCATGCGGCATCGGAGGCGGATTTCTCATGAATATTTACGATATGTATGAAACTCAAAAAAAAAATAAGAAGAGAAAGTTAAGTTTTGGTGAATTTAGAAATAAAAAAGAATGCATTGCAATCGACGCACGAGAAGCAGCGCCTTCGAACGCTCACGAACGAATGTTCGTCGATGGAAATCCACCGCCATCGTCATTCTCCGGCGGTATGTCAATCGGTATTCCAGGAGAAATCGCTGGCTATTGGGCAGCACATAAACAGTACGGGAAATTACCCTGGTCGGTTCTGTTTCGACCGGCGATTGACATGTGTAACGAAGGGATTACCGTTGAAAAAGCGCTGGCTTTTAGCATTCTACAGAATAAGAAACGTCTGTGGGAACATCGACCATTTAGGTTTATTTAAAAAAAAAACGTTCGTTTCGAAATAGAATTTGTTTTTGTAGACGAGTGTTTTTCAAAGGAGATTCCGATGAAGTCTATGGATTTCACGAGACGATCTACCGGCCACGACTTGCCGAGACACTTCAAGTTATAGCTGAACTCGGTCCAAGTGCGTTCTATCAAGGCGAATTGTCAGCTGCTATTTGCGATGAAATCAAATCAAACGGTGGCATTATCACCGAACAGGATCTGGCTACTTATCATGCGCGTGTTAAACCTGCGATTAAAGTTCGATTAGAACACCATTACACGGCCTATGGCGTTCCGCCACCAGCGAGTTCTGCAATTACGTTATTAATTCTCAAAGTTATGGACGGTAAAACGAAAATTCGAGGAGAAAGAGTTGTTGAATCGAGAGTTTAGGTTATGGTTTAACGCCTCAATCGTTGGATACGGTGGAGAAACAAGTGAGATTCTATCATATTCTCAATGAAGTCTTCAAATTCGCGTACGGTAAACGATCGGCTTTGGGAGATGAATACGATTCGGACAGTGTGAAAAACAAGGAAATCGAAAAAGTAATCAGAGATTAACCCTTTCAATCTCGCGTTCTGTCGTCTGCTTAACCGACGTATATCATATGTACATGTTCAGAGAAGACTATCTATATATACCCAGATCTATCGATACGACTGTCCGTATTTGGTCATAATTTTGTCGCTTATGGACCGCATACATATTCAACATGCACGGCCGTATACATACCGTAATACCATTACTGTAGCTCCGTAATTCTGTGTCAAATATTGCAGGCGTATTCGACTCTGCTTTATATCGTAAATTAGTGGTTAACAACCGTATTGTTTGACATGGATGTCTATTCGATAAAACATGATTTCGAAAACAGCTGATGAAGACGACAGAAAGAAAAAGATTGTCGGGATTGAAAGGGTTAAAGATTTGACTTTTTTTGTTATGGATTTGATTTAGATACTCGACTTGATCCTTTCGTCTCATTACGCCGAAGAAATTCGACACCGTGTTAACGAGAAAAAAACTCAACCGCTCGATTACTACGAGCCAATGTTCGAACCTCAAACAGGTTCGATTTAAAATTTACTAAAAAAACAAAAACTTTTTTCTTCAGATCACGGGACTAGTCACGTGTCGATTATCGATTCGGAAGGTAATGCTGTTGCTGCAACGAGCACCATCAACACAGCGTAGGTTTAATTTCTTTTTTTTTGGCTAAATTCAAAAGTTATTCGTTCTAGTTTCGGAGCGTTTGTCTACGGACATCATACGGGTAGAATTGATTTCTCATAAAAAAAAAGACGAAGGAGAAGTTTTGTTTCGTAGGAATTATTTATAACAATCAAATGGACGATTTCTCTCAGCCAGGTTCGCCGAATTTCTACGGTTACGCTCCGAGTCCTGCGAATTTCATTAAACCTTGTAAAAATTCTCTTCGTTTTGAATTTGTGAAAAAGATTTTCGTTTTTAGTCAAACGACCGATGACATCGATCAGTCCGATTCTCGTCACGGACGCTCGTGGCGATGTTATTTTCACGGCCGGTGGTTCCGGTGGAAGTCGAATCATCTCGTCAGTCGCTCAAGTCGCCATGTACAATCTCTGGCTCGGCAAAAGTATCCGTGATTCAGTCGACATGCCGCGTCTTCATCAGCAACTCATTCCGATGGAAGTCGAACTCGAAAAACGTTTTCCTGTCGTAGGTTTTTCTCTTCTCGAATTTTGTCAATAAACTTTTTTGTTTTTTTTTAAAGGATGTCGTTCACGGTCTCCTCGCTAAAGGTCACACGATCTCGAGCTTTCGAGGTGGTTGTGTCGTTCAAGCGATCGAACGTCGTCATGCGAATGAACTCTGGGCGGTTAGCGATGCACGAAAGGGCGGTGCACCTGATGGTCTAGGCTACACAAATGTTGTCAAAGCATTTCAGAATTGGTTTCGTCGACGATTCAAACGCAGCCGAGAACAACGACTTCTCGAACAGGAAATTGAAAAAGCACGTTCATTAACACCCAAATAGATCCTCGTTCTCTTGATTTCCTTTAGTAAATATACAAATGCTAGATTGGAATTACTCAACTAACCTCGAAAGGAAAAATCTCGAATTTTTTAATAAGCTAAAAAAAACATGATTATGGAGAAACGCTGAATTTTTTATTGCCTCAGTGTTTTTTTTTGCAAAAAGTCATTAACAGTCATCTAGAATTACCAGCACTCAATGGTCAATCAAAGCAATCATGTTTGTATTACCGCACAACACTACTAGACTCGGTGTCCGTCGAGCAAAAAATATCCTAACGAAAAGATTAGAGCGAATTATAAAGTTAAGAAAGAAAAATCGACGAAAGTTTTTTCAAAGACATTGTGAAAATTAAAACGAAGAGGCTAGAAAAAGTAAAACAATAAAATCTTGATTTTAATTCAACTGAACGAATATCAGTAGTGTCCGATTTGAAAGTTGAATTCAATTTTACAATTTTATCATCTTAAAGAAACTTGCCAACTCGGACATTGTCCATATATCCTCCGTGTACACATCGCCGCCTTCACCCTCAACTTTCAGTTCAATTGAAGTTAGATCAGTTCAGTGATTGACTCACATACTATTACATTCTTTCTACACATGTTAATCTTTCTATTCGTATAACTTTTATCTTATCAATAAAATATTGATTGTATACTTGGAGTAAACAATCAAACCAAACTCATTGTCAACTCAATAGTCAAGAATTCAGCAAACGAATCAGCTTTTTCGTTACACTTTGTTCGTCTGATTTTCATGTATATAAATACGACTTGAGGAAAATGTTAAAAGCAACTATGGGTGAAATGAAAACAAAAAACAAGAACAACTTAATGCATTACAATCTCAATTTGAACAAGAAGACATAACTATCGAGGAATTACTTTATTATTAGTCAAAAAACACTAATTTTTTTAAAAATTCGATGCTGTGTCTAATCACTTATTTGCGTGTTCGAGATTTTTCCATCATACCCTAGATTGTGTCTTTATTTATGCTTTTTTTTCTCTATTTACAACCAAAAATAAACGAACAATTTAATTCGACGATTTTTTTCGTTCATCGAGTAGAACTTGTGAGAGCGATTGTAGACAAGTTTGAACTTGTTCGAGAAGATATTCAGCTAATTCCGTTGTTTCTTCGAGTTTTTTCGTTGCCTGACCATTTTCTTGTTCTAACAATTCTAATTGACTATGTTGTTCAGCGATTTCATCGTCTGTCGACGGAATATTGGGCAACGAATCGATCAACGCCACGAGTTCGCTCGTTGTACGTGTAATTAATTGCGCAAATAACTTCGAATAATCGTCATTATTCGTATCGACATTGGAATTCGTTGTCAATGAATTCTGTTCGAAATCATTGAATCGACTTGGACGTGCCGTTTCTTGAAGAACGCCAGTTGCATTACATAAATGATCAGCTAGTAAATTAACAATATCCTGCAATTGAGTCAAACGATCCGACATATCTAAAAAAGAGAGAGGCGTATATAGAATTTTGCGACTATTTTTATTTTCACATAAACTAAGTGAAAAGAAAACGAAATCTCTATACAAAAATATGTTCATTACACAAGAATTGTACATTTGAATAAACCAAAATTCTTTAAAGAATTTTATTAGAATTCGATTACAATTTGTTATTCATAGAATTTCGGATGGAACAAAATCAAGAAATGAAGCTATTATTAAAACAGAATAGCAAAGCTCTAGAATTCTGCTTGAGAGGAACTTTGACATTGCTGAGAAAAAAAACACACGAGTACTCAACAATCACTATGACGTCATTCGCCCACACGTGCTTAAACGCAGAAAGGAAAGAGAAAGAAAGAGATAGACAGATATATATACATACACACCCTATTCCTTACAAGGACAATCGAATAAGAAATATGTTTCTACCAATGAGTACACGAAGAATTCTATCGAAAGTAAATAACAATAGGATTTTATTTGGATTGAAATCTCAAAGTTTCAATCGATATTTGACGTTTAATTCGACAGATGTGATTTTGCCGAGTAAGTAGACAAGAGGCGAAAAATGAAAAATGGCAACGGTTTTTCTAGAATTTCAAATCGATCTACCAGGCGTAGAAAATTACGGTTTCGAAGGTGAATCATCGTTTATGAAGTGTAAATATGGTGCCGTTGCTTCGGACTCGGAAGAAGCGTCAAAAGTCGGACGGTAATCGATTTGATTGATAAATTGAATCGATATTATTTCATCTCTAGACGAATTCTCAATCTCGGTGGTTCAGCTGTCGATGCCGCCATTGCCGTTTTGCTCTGCGTCGGCGTACATAATTGTCATTCATGCGGCATCGGAGGCGGATTTCTCATGAATATTTACGATATGTATGAAACTCAAAAAGAAAAAAAGAAGAGAAAGTTAAGTTTTGGCGAATTTAGAAATAAAAAAGAATGCATTGCAATCGACGCACGAGAAGCAGCGCCTTCGAACGCTCACGAACGAATGTTCGTCGATGGAAATCCACGACCATCGTCGTTCGCCGGTGGCTTAGCGATCGGCATTCCAGGCGAAATCGCTGGTTATTGGAAAGCTCATAAACAGTACGGGAAATTGCCCTGGTCGGCGTTGTTTCGACCGGCGATTGACATGTGTAACGAAGGGATTACCGTTCGAAAAGCATTGGCATTTACGATTCTCAAAATGAAAGATAAACTCTGGGCAGATAAATCAATGAGGCGAGTGTTTTTCAAAGGAGACTCAGATGTTGTTTACGGACTAGGCGATACGATCTATCGACCACGTCTCGGTCGAACTTTGTCGATTATTGCAGCGAAAGGACCGAGTGCTTTCTATGAAGGCGAATTGTCCGATGGAATCTGCGAGGAAATCAAAGAACACGGAGGAATTATCAATCGAAATGATCTGGAAATCTATCATGCAAGAGTAAAACCATCGATTAATGTTAAATTAGACAATGGTTACACTGTCTTTGGTGTTCCGCCACCAGCGAGCTCTGCAATTACGTTATTAATTCTCAAAACAATGGACGGTAAAACGAAAATTCGAAGAGAACGAATTTTTGAATCGAGAGTTTAAGGTTACGGTCTAACGCCGCAATCGTTGGATAGCGATGAGAAACAAGTGAGATTCTATCATATTCTCAATGAAGTCTTCAAATTCGCCTACGGCAAACGATCAGCTCTGGGAGATGAATTCGATTCTCAAACAGAGAAAAATCAAAATATCGAAAAAGTATTCGAATATTTTTCTTAATTCTCTCGATTATTTCTTCGTCTTCTAGTTAATCAATCTTATTCTCTCGCCTGAATATGCCGAAGAAATTCGACAGCGTGTCAATGAACATAAAACTCAGCCTCTCACCTACTACGATCCCATGTTCGAACCTCAAACAGGTTCGATTTAAAATTTACTAAAAAAACAAAAACTTTTTTCTTCAGATCACGGGACTAGTCACGTGTCGATTATCGATTCGGAAGGTAATGCTGTTGCTGCAACGAGCACCATTAACACCGAGTATGTTCATTGTTTTCTCGAAAGTAAACCATCGATCTTCTCTGTTTAGTTTCGGCGCACTTGTCTACGGTCATAATACGGGTAAAAGTTTTGATCTGAAATTAAAAAAAAAAAGAAAAGCGAAGTTTTGTTTCGTAGGAATTATTTATAACAATCAAATGGACGATTTCTCTCAGCCGGGCCTATCGAATTACTACGGTTACGCTCCGAGTCCTGCGAATTTCATCAAACCTTGTAAAAATTTTCTTCGTTTTGAACTTGTGAAAAAGATTTTCGTTTTTAGTCAAACGTCCAATGTCTTCAATGAGTCCAATTCTCGTCACCGATTCGAATGGCGATATTATTTTCACGGCCGGTGGTTCCGGTGGAAGTCGAATCATCTCGTCAGTCTCTCAAGTCGCCATTTACAATCTCTGGCTGGGCAAGAGCATCCGAGATGCCGTTGACATGCCTCGTCTTCACCAGCAATTGATCCCGTCCGAGCTCGAACTCGAAAAACGTTTTCCTCTCGTACGTTTGTCTCTTTGCCTCAAAAGCTAAGAATCTCATTGATTTAGAATGTTGTTCATGGTCTTCTCGCTAAAGGTCACACGCTGTCGGGCTTTCGAGGTGGTTGTGTCGTTCAAGCGATCGAACGTCGTCATGCGAATGAACTCTGGGCTGTGAGTGACGCGAGAAAAGGCGGTGCGCCCGATGGTTTAGGCTACACGAATCTCTCCAAACGAATACGCAACTGGTTTCGTCGAACGTTCAATCGAAGTCGCGAACGACAATTGCTTCAAGAAGAAATTGCAAAAGGACGTTTTTTAACGCCGAAATAAACTTTTTATTCTAACTAAATCTTAGGAGAGAGAGAGAGAAATAAAGGGTGCTGTTTATTTTGATTGTTGAAAGAATTCACCGGCTTTTTGCCAATTGGCAATATCGAATATTGCTTTGACATAATCGGCTCGGACGTTTTTATATTGAAGATAGTACGCATGTTCCCAAACATCGATGCCAAAGATCGGAACTAATCCTACAAAAAAAAACGAGCTATTTCAATTTGTGAATATTCATTCGACTGACCGGTCGTTGCTTGTAACGGATCTTGATTCGAACAAGTCGCGATTTGTAAACGTTGTTCTTGTTTGTTGTAACCTAACCAGCCCCAGCCACTGCCTTGAACGCCGACACTAGCGTTCGATAGTTGTGCAAGAAACTTATCGAACGAGCCGAAATCTTTGTTGATCTGTTCGGCGAGAGCACCAGTTGGCTTGTTGCCGCCTTGTTTCGGACAGAGAACTTGCCAGAAAATCGAATGATTGATATGTCCCCCTCCGTTGAAACGAAGAGCGGGCTGAAGATGAATCATTGTCGTGAGATCGTCTAAGCAAAATGCCTCGTATTGAAATTCAAAAAACTATCGACCGTACTGTTAGCTTTGGCATCATTGTATTTCTCTTCGGCAACATTGAGATTGTTGACGTAGGTTGCGTGATGTTTTTGATGATGAAGTTTCATAATATCGCCGGAAATCACCGGTTCTAAAGCATTGTAATCGTACGGAAGATCAGGCAACGTATGTTTTGAACAACGTGCGAGATTGAATAAACTAAAAAATGCAAAGATTTCAAATGGATTTCTCGTGAAAATCTCTCACGTTCGTGGAGCTAATTTAACAATCGTTTGCATTTTAAATAAATGATGAAAGAGAAATTCATTCAGACGCATTGACCCTCAAGGAACGAATGAGAATCGATCGATAACGATAGATGTCAGTAGAAAAAGAAGAAAAAACATATCTGGCTCATAAATGACTGACGAATACCGAAAGAAAGCATCGTTCGATGTCGAACAAATGCGAACGATTTTCGACGATGAAATCGTTCAAAACTATCGAGTAAAAACCAAACAAAAAAGCCAAAAGTTTTCTATTCTCCTATCTAGAATTCACTTTGGTCAAAATTAAAATCCAAAGTCCATCGAACTTCATCGACATTAACCATCGATGAATACAAAGAGCGAACGTATCGCATTTTTCGCCAATTTCTCGACGAGAATTTTCTTAGCAATGATCAACTCGTTGAATGTCCACGATTAGGCGTCATTCTCGAGCAATGTCTCGCAATGTTCGACTCATCGATTCATGCGAAATATTCGCTGCATACGTCGGTGTTTTACAATACAGTCAGCAAATTAGGCACGAAACGACATGAATATCTACTTGACAAGAAGAAATATGTCGGTTGTTTTGCGTTGACCGAACTGTCGCACGGAAGTAACACGAAAGAAATGCGAACAACGGCAACTTACGATCGAAAAACTCAAGTTTGTTGAGAAGAATTGCGTTTGTGTTGAGTTGATGATTGTGTCTAGGAATTTGTTTTGAATACGCCGGATATCGAGGCGATGAAATTCTGGGTCGGGTAAAGTGACCACCCTCACAAATATTCTGTTTATTTCTCAATTCGTTCTTTCAGAAACCTCGGATATCACGCTACACATGCAATTGTCTATGCTCAATTGTACATCGATGGTACTTGCTACGGATTACATTTATTTGTCGTTCCTATTCGGTAGGATTTTCTCATTTCTTTTCTTTTCTAAAATTCACATTTTTCAAGTGATCCATTGACTTATCGAACGTTTGACCGCGTCGAAGCCGGAGACATCGGAGCGAAATGCGGATGGAACGGGCTCGACAATGGGTAGGAAAGGAACTTATAGTTTTCAGAAAATCCATTATTTTTTTAACATAGTTTCGTATCGTTTAATAACTATCGAATACCGCGTGAGAATCTTTTGAATAAACACGCTGATGTTCTGCCGGATGGGACGTATCAAACGCCATTCAAATCGTCTAGTAAACGGTTCGGTGCGAGTCTCGGCTCGCTTTCGACGGGCCGAGTTGGCATTTGTAGTTTAACAATCGGTTTACTCATCAAATGCCTCACAATTGCCGTCCGATATGCAGCCGTTCGAAAGCAATTCGGACCCGAACCTGGCCAAGAAATTCCTATTATTGAATATCAAACTCATGTAAATATAAAGTTTTCTTTTTGTTCCACTACAAACGAAGACAATCCTTTCTAATAGTCAAAATATTGAAATCTAGCACCTTTAGATCTTTCACGTAAATAAGGTCAATAGTGATTTCTATAGTTCGTACTTTTTGGTAAATACTATCTTTAGTGATTAGATAAGAAACGAAAACAGACCTGTTCCGTTATCTTTTTTACAAAATACTCATGTAAACAATAAGTTTTTTTAGATCACAAAGGTCTTTGCCTTCGATATTTCGTCCGTTTATTATAAGATGAATGATGAAAGAAAGAACTAAAAAGCTATGTTTAAATTCCCTAGTCGAACTTCTTTTGGCATGCGCATGAGAAACTTGAGTTTCTTGAGCAAGAAAGTCCGGCGCTATGGACACATCTTGAAGTCTGTGCTTTTCATGCGCATGAAAACAAAATTTGTGGAAAAAAATATAATTTTTCTCAAAAATAATCGTTTTTCTCTCAAAAAAAAGTTTGATTTGGCTGGAAAAAAATTCTATATTTTAATCAAGATTTTATTAATATTGTTTTTCTCATGCGCTTGAGTTTCTTGAGCTTCTTGAGGCCTGTGCAGGTCAAGAAAGACAAAAAAAAAGTTCGACTAGGGTTCTACT
>Ga0209960_1001973_pt1 | contig 22881 bp, 30 predicted proteins | sample ThiBiot_500_plan_2_FD_183947 | JGI IMG/M metagenome (GOLD analysis project Ga0209960, IMG submission 183947) | Wastewater bioreactor microbial communities from Cape Town, South Africa - Thiocy_expt_500_plan (SPAdes) | ecosystem: Engineered > Bioreactor > Thiocyanate-remediating >...
TTACCTTGTAATTTATATTTAAGTTTTTCCTTTGGCCGTAGCAAATCATGCTCCTAAACCGATTATGTATGACAATTCATGATTTCTATTATCCTTAATATCAACGCATTTTAGTTCTTGATTTTTGTAGCAACATTTTTTAAAAGCAAATAAAAGAATATTGCCGATAATTTAATACATTCTACGTGCTATGATTTACCCTGTTATTATATTTCCACAAGTTGCACCCCCAAAGAGCACGATTCCAACCGGAGGACTGCTGCACAGGGATATATCTTCTTTTTTGAACCATACTATTCGGTATACTTTTGTATTTAGTGTTATTATTTTCCTCTATGTCTACTGTTGTCTTAGATCTGACGTTGATCTTGATAAAGTTCGGGGTTTTGAAGGAGAAATAATCTGAAACCTCTTTGAATATGTTCTAACAGGCGTTTTCGTGCGTTCTTTCATCCACTCCCTTACATGCGTTTGTTTATATTTGCTGCGCCAAAATCGATCCGAATCCTGATCCACCTGCAGACCGTTTTTAAATTGTGCTTGCTCTTGAATGTGATCGTCCAATTTCCATTGATACTCTAAAAAGAACCTCTTCCATAGTCCGTCCATTTGTAGTAATCGAGAGGCACTCAGACCTAATCCGGTGTAAATCATTAAAAAGGTTAAATGGCAATAAAAATACGTACAAGTGGCAGCTAATGATACTATTTGACTGTGTGTTAAATACTCGGCAACTTTTGAAAACAGTTCGAGCGGTAAATCATTCCAAAACGGCCCACGATTTTCTTCAACAAGATCTTCTTTTCCGTATTCTATTTCAAAACGTTTGTTCTCCTCAACTAAATTAACTTGGTCGACTGTATCAAATTCCTGCTTTCTTTTTTTTAATAGCCTTTCTAACACATCGGAATCCGCCTACAAAATCTAATAAGCTTATTTAAGCGTTATTTTTTTTTTTTTTTGTTCTTACTGACAAACTTCTTTTTAACCCCTTTTTATGCGCTAATACAGGTTTATCTACCGTAGAAAGGGGGATCAGTTCTGGTTTACTCGTGTACAACGATCGTGGGAGTTCGATTGATTTCCTCCGCTTGGGAGATGCATACGTGTGTTTTATAGGCTTCATTTTGTAAATAATTAAGGACAATACTCGGTTTGGATATTTTTAACGTTTAATTGGAATGCGCGGGAAAATAATATGATTCATACCGCGATGCAATTTGTAGCGAAAACGACCATCAAAACGCATCGATTTAGCAATTTTATTTAACATACAGATTAAAATATGATTATTATTACACGCGAGCAAATATTTGTCTCTCAGATCTATTTGTTCGCTTCTTCGACGGGAATGGACGGTGAATTCAATGATTTCTTGGTATCGCGAGTTGACTTTGACTTACGCATCTTCTTCTGATTAGAAGACGGACCAGAGTCACTGCTGCCGTCAGCGTTCTTGCCGTCCACGGTTTTGTCGCGTTCTTCAGGAATGTTCACAAGGTCGTTGGTTTCACGTGCATATTCGCCCTCAACCTCATCGTGCTTAGCGTTGATTTGACTCTCTAACTTGCTCCAATCTTCGCCGCTCTCTCGCTCTTTCTTCTTGCGTCGCTTCTTTTCACCTAATCCGTCTTCGCTCGCCTTCCGATGCTCCTGGTCTTCCGCGCTGAGTTCGACGCTTTGCGTCGAGATTCGCTTAGATTTAGCACGACGCGACTTGGCCTTCTCTTCGGCCTATTGATGGTACATGCAACATTAGACGTGCACAGGTATAGCGAAACATCACCACGCAACTTACCTTTGCCAAATCGCTCTCGCGCTTGTTCAATCTGTTTGCCAAAACTGATGACAAGAAGTGATAAAATCGACCGGCGAGGTCGGGGTAGCGACCGAAGAGCGCGTTAATATATCCACCTTCGATGACGTACACGGTGACTTCTTCATCAGCTACGACGGACACTGTAGCACCTCCGCCTTGCAAGAAGGACATTTCACCGAACAACTGTCCTTGTTCCATGCTGCCCAACACTTTTTTCTGGCCTTCAGGGGTTTCCTTCTCAATGCGACAGTTGCCGTTAACTATCTGATAAACACATTGGTGTTCCACGCCCTCCTTCAAGATGACTTGGTCCTTTTGGAAGTGAAGATCTTTCGCGCCTTGAAGCACTAAACGCCAATCCTCTTCAGTTGCTTTGGGCTCCAAGCTCGTCTTGGCGGTTTGAGGGTTGAGCGAAATGCGTCGACTGGGCTTTGATTCGAGCTTGCGCGATGAAACCTCGCTTGAGGCAGGACCAGAGCCTTGACCTTCTCCCTCGCCTGCCTCTTGCTTGGCCTTCTCCCACAAACTAACAATCAAACTGTGCACTTCTTCCAAGTTGGCGCTGAGAATGAATGTGTACTAGTATCAACAGCGTTAGTGTTTTGATAATTAAAATCAAGACCTTGTAAAGTCAGTCATATGCAGAGAATATCCTTCAGATAGACTTAAAAATCACGAAAAATTCATCTGACAACCATGAAATTTTGTATTGAGTTTAATCATAAATGGAATAGATCTCGCAAACAGATTTCAAGTTCATAACTTACTTGATTCTTTTTCATCTTCAGCTTCAAGTCCTTCTTCTTCATTGTGATGTCAGTGACTTTGCTTAGTTGTACAACTTCCTATAAAATAAATGGTGAGCCATAAAAGTTTGCGATATTGAATGGCACTTACCTTCGTGTGTGATCCGAACAAGCTGGAATCGAAGCAGACATATCGTTGAGAAATATACATTTGACCAGGCTTCTTCGAGGTTGACATCTTAATCTCGCATCGAACTTCTTTGATAACGACTTCGGTCAACGGCAAGTCAAACTTCTCGTGGAAGCTGACTTCGACGACCTGTTTTTTCTTATCTTTTTCTTTCTCCTTCTTCTCCCTCTTACGGTCAGTAACGGGTGTGCTGTCGCGAGGTGTCGAAGTGCCGGAGTTCGAGTCCAAGTCCGCAGAGTGCACCGAAATGCGCTTCAAGTTGCGGGTAGACAAGCGCTCGGTGAGAGAAGGAGCACTGTGTTCGCCACTAGAGTTTGTGCTGGAAGCGCTTCCTGGACCATCGGTCAATTCGGCTCTGAGCTCTTCTTTCTTAGGCAGAGGCGCCTTGTGTAAGTTACGCAGACGCTCAGCGAGTTTCGTGGCCATCTGCCTGTAGAACCGCATGCACAGGCCAGGGTTGTTTTTGAAAATCTCGAAAACGAGGTCAATCTGAATGACACGCAGCACAACTTGGTCCGAGTCTGCAATTACGCTGGCAGTAGCCGTGGCGAGAGATTGAAGCACCGAAGTGTCCCCGAATGTCTCGTTGGCACCCAACTTGACCAACAATTTCTTGCTACCGTCGGGAAGTTGTTTTTCGACGCGAACAGTGCCGCTCTTGACTTTGTACAAGTTTTCGTTGGTGATGCCTTGTTCGATGATTTTTTCGTCCTTCTTCATGGTGACTTCTTGAGCTCCAAGTAACAAAACTTGCCAGTCAGAGTCAGTGAGGCCCTTTGAATTTACATTCGTCAATTTCCCATCGTCTTCGTTAATATTTAAGGAATAAACTTACCTTCGCACCCCAGAAGTCGTGCTCCTTTGAAGCCACCTCCACGTTACCGCCCTCAGTGCTGCGGTTGTTGAGCCATCCAGAAGTGAACGGTTCTTGATCGGGCAAAGTAACTACGCCGAAGCCAGCCATAATACGGGCATCCCAGTAGCCGTCAAAAACAGCACCGTCGTCCCGAACATATTTGCCTCGTCCGTGCATTTGTCCGGCCATCCATTCACCATCGTACGTACCCTTCGGCAAAGTGAAGGTAAATGCACCTTTGCGCGTGCCCTCACGCATTGCGGCCTTATCACCCATGTCCGCAATACCGACTACTTTAGCCATGTACTCGACGAATTCATTGCGTTCCTTTAAGTTCTTCGCCTTGATAAACCAAGTACGTTCAGGGCCGTACAAAACAACCGCGTTCTCAGCGGATAAGGATTCAGCTGCATTCAAAACAAGATATCAGTTTTGGGAACCACCTCAAATAATATATTATGCATTTTTAAATGGTATTTAAATTTGCTTGAATCAGACTGGACTGGCGATTATGTAGTGTCGTTCATTATGATCAGCGTTTTTTCTCCATCATTAAGCAAAGGTATAAAACGGTACCGCTCGATGATTTGAATGAGTTGCTTACCGTTCAATTGTTCCATCCATTTTTGTCGCTTAGCAATATCAATTTCGATCCACATTAGCGGCGCAACTTGCGAGGCTTCAGCGAGTGTGGCCTTGCGCAAAATAAAGTTTGAAGAGACGAACAAGTCGTTGAACAAAATCAACTCGCCTTCTTTTTTGCCAAACTTCTTATCGTTCAAGTCCATGACAATCTCCATATTCCAATCACGAACAAATCGACGATAAGAGTCCTTTAATATCTGTACGCAATAATTAGATGGCGGCACTGTCGAGAATTTTCGATATAAAAAGTCTTACCATGAAGTTACCGCCTCGGTTGTAAATTTCAGCCAACTTTGTCTCGTTTTGGAACTGTCTGATTTGTTCGTTGACAGCATTGGCTGTTTTTTCGATCTCGAGACATGCTACTGTGAGCATCTCGTAGTCACGGTGTGCCTTATCGGTCTTCTTCAACAGATCCTGAAAAAGGCCGGTTAAGAACGTACGAAATGAGGTTGGTAGGTACGTACGTGGAACAACATGCTATAACGAGGTACGCGCTGCACGGGCATAATCATGTAATCACGTAAAGACAGGCCGTTGAAAGCATTCGATTGTTGATCGCAAGCATCGAGAATTTTAGCGATTTGGACATTTTTCTCCTTCAATTCTTGTACGCGTTGAATGGCCGCTTCGTAATTACCTCCGTAACGGCAATAAGGCTTCAATTTGGGTGCCTGAAAAATACAATTTCCATATTTAGAAATGATGATAATTTGACCCGGAAGATATAATACTAGTATATATTTTTATACATACCCACTCAGCGAGCAAGTCGCCAATCGTGTCATTTGTCTCCCATTCTTCGAGGCGCTTCAACAACTGCTCGTACAAGTTTGAGTTGATCAAATGCAATTGTTCAATATTTAAAAAGATGGAATCAACGTCTGAATTTTCAACTTTTTTGTGCGCATCTTTTTTGGTATTTTCTTTGTCTTTCTGTGCCGCTTTACGAAGTGGGTATAAATAATTGTTGAGCATAATCTCAATGCCGTGCAAGTAGCTCTGTTCTGTGGTCAACATTTCCGCTACGACGCGAGTGCGGTCATCAGGATCTAATATTAATGAGTCAGCTTCGGTGCCTAAAAGTAAAAGCCAAGTACGAGGCATTACCTTTTTTGGAAAGAATGGTGGGTTTGTGAGTGCGCTTGAATGTCTCCAACTGTAATTTTGGAACGAGTTCTTCCTCTTTCTTTTCTTTGGTGCGTTTTTCAGCCTCTTCTTTAGCATCCCCGCCTAAATATCGCGATTAAATATTCAACTCCTTCAAAGTAGAATTTGCAACCGTAAATTAACAGATAGTAATTCGTGGGCAAAAAAAACGGACTAACATTACCGTGAATCAAATATAGTAGGGAAATATGCGATTAAATGACAACAATATATTTGTTGCTAAATTCTCAAAGTCAAAGATCACGGATTTTGTTGTTTACGGTTGTAATTGAGTAAATTAATAATCATGACCTATTTAACTACTCTGTCGATCACGGTGGCCAACAAAGTATTACTTTTAATTAAAATCAAAATAATAATAAAAAAAAAACGTTGGGTCAAATATGGAAACTGGATTAAACAAGCGAAACTTACTCGAATTAGTCCTTTGAAGAGTTTTCGGGTGTGATGCGCCAACAGGGGAGTTGGGAAGAAACTTTTCCTATTCATGTAAAAGTGATGAGTTTTACAGGGAAGTGAAGTGTAACATCCACGTAAAAAAAACTTACAATCAGCAACCTCTGTTGTCTGACTTGTTCTTCTAAAGACTTGTTCGAATATTTTAATTTTTCCTACGAAGATGGAATATTAATTAAATGGGTAATTAGTCATTATTAATTTTTTTTTTTTTTCAATTAAATTGCATCCAAACGTACAACTTCCTGTTCAAGCTCGCCACAACGCTTCTTCCAATAATCAATATCGTTTTGTTGTTCAAGAGAAGGTTCGGTCGCCTCGCTGATAACGGACGGTGCTTCTTTGGGGGTTTCTTTTGAAGTTCCAGTTTGCATCGGATTTGGTTTTTCCTCCGGCTTTGAAACTTTAGCAATGGTGGGCGTCGTTGATGGATTTTGTTGAACTTTTGTAGTATCCTCGGGTTTTGTTAATTCTAACGAAACAGAAGGGCTGCCAGACCTCTTGTCTGCTGGAGATAATGCGAGATTTGAACTATCTTTTCGTGTGATTGATTTCGTAGACATTAAACTTCCCGATTTACTATGACTTCGCTTCATAGCAGCACGCTTTTCGTTTGTACTTTTATTTTCCTCGGATTTTATTTTGTCTAGATCATCTGAGGTTTTTGCTCTTGATTTTTCCTTGTCCCTTTGTTTGTGCTTAGTATCGTCTTTGGCCTCTAGGTTCCTTGAGGACTCTTTTCGTTCGGCCATTGTGTTACTCGGGTCGAGTAAAACTTAATTTGTGTAAGTGCAACGCCATTTTTAAATTTTTACGCTGCAAAAAAAAAAACCCATGCACGAATATCACGGAACAATATATATTATCAAATGTACCTAATTATTTGGTACGCATAAATTAACTTAACCCTGTAAATATAGCCTGATTTTTGATTGGCAATTACATAATTTACAAAAATTACAACGGTAATGAATGAAAAAATTAGTTAATCGCGAACACGAATCAACCTTGTGTTTCATGATGCGTAGTGCCTATATTCTCGCGGATGCAGTTTTTTGTGCGGCAAGTAAGCGTATTTTTGTTGGAGGGTTTGAAATGGTTCTTAACACGCGTGCAAATTAAATCATCGCGCTGAGCCTCCCGAATTGAATATTCCTTTAAGAGTTGACTCTTGATCTGTAGGTGGTCGGATCCCAAATAATCTTGACTCAAATGCCAACAGGGATGTCGGGTCTTGTATGCCTCTCCAGAAAATTGCGTAGACATTAGGTAACGACACATATCTCTGCGAAGAAATTGGTGAATAATAACAAAAGTTAATGACTTGAAATCCGTCCGTACAAAAGCCTCGGTTTGACTTTTTGATCTTTTTGTCTCCTATTCTCGGCAACAACACTCTCTTCGGCCCATAAAGACTATTGAAATTATAAATGCCCAAGTAACTCAGTTACTTAATCAATATTGATTTACCTCGGCAATTGTAGTCGTGCGTAACCACAGATCTCGCCCAGTAAAGTGCGCGTCGCTCATTTCCCATCCAGCAGCACACCCTATAAAATAGTTATAGACATATTCTATTAGATGAAGAGCTATGATTACCTCCTAGCACCCGCTTCCAAAGCGGAGAATCAGCTTCAAGATTGAAGATCTTGTTATCGTAGCATTCACTCCAAGTCTGACAACCAACACCGCCTATAATGTGCGAGGTAAATATTCGGCATCGTTTTAATACGGCAGGACTTACCTGCATTGTGGTTTAGATACCAGCCGTTGTAGCTCAAGAAGGACACGTTGTACGTAGTCGCGAGTGGGTTCATCCACCCTGACGATGGCTTTGTAACCCACGCAACTACGATTGGCCAATCCAAGTCAATACCAGGACGAGACCAAACCTAAGAATAGTTGTTATTCGTTGGTGATTAATGGCCGACGCACATAGCGTAACGTACTTCTTCCCAACGCATGCCAGAGCGTTTAATTGACGATGCAATACCGTGAAACTTGGTCTCAAAGTGTTGCAATAGCTTATTATAGTTATTTTGCATTTGATTCGAATTCATCCATGTTGTAATCTTCGCATCTTGTGACCAGCACTCAGGAGTTGTCTGCGCAGGCAGTTTAATAATGGTACGCATGAACGTTATAATCACTTGTATATAATTACCTCATCACCGCCAAAGTGCATGTAAGGATCGGGGAATAGAGCTGCCATTTCATTAAAAAACTCTTGCAGCATGGTGTACGTCTCGTCGAGTGTTGGATTCATGGTGACACCCCACGCTTTTTCACAACTAAATTTAGGACAGTTTGCAATCATATCAGGGTGGTGTTCATTGATCCAAGCACCTAAGACATGTATCGTATTTAAACCTAGGTAAAGCAATATCCGTGAACGAAGCTTACCGGCATGCGCTGGACCGCCGATCTCGGGTATGATTCGGACACCGTATCTTGCAGCCAAGTGCACAATCTCCTTAACTTCTTCTTGCGTGTAATGAGGGCCGCCGAATGTACTGCCTTTAGCGAGTCCCGGATATTTTTTACATTCAATGGAGAATGCGTGATCGTCCGTGATGTGCCAGTGCAAGACATTTAATTTGTTTGCACCCAAGAATCGAACGATGTTTTTGATAGTTGACACGTGGTAATACTCGCGAGCTGTGTCCAGGAGCAAGCCTCGGTGAGGAAATTTTGGTTTATCTTCAATAGTGATGGGGAAGTTAGGAATGTAATTGAAGCCATGTCCTCTGCGTACGAGCTGAGCCAAAGTTTGCATCGCGCGCAGGGCACCAAACGAAGACGGCGCAGTGATATCAATCGTGTACAAACCATCATTCATCGCGATGGAATACTTCTCGTTGTCTCCGTACGGAATTTGATCGTTATTTTCGGCGATGATAAAATTAATACTCGCCAACTGCGGCAAAGTGTCGATTGCTTCGCTCTCCAGCCGAGGGATATTTTGAACTGTTGAAATCTCTTGGAACAGTATGCCAAGAGCATCTCGGAACCAATCAGATATCTCTGCCGAAGCAATGGGTTCATCGTTAATAACAAATGCTGTTTCAGTTGACACTATGACACGTGTAGGTTCATCGGCTGTGTTGTACTTAATAGTCGTTGGTTGTGGCCAAGGCATTGGTACTCGTGGCTCGCAATCGTGGAAGATTTTATCAATAGGCACGTGAAATGTATCTTCGTGCACGACTCCTTCGACGATATTTAACTGTTTAGAGGCCTTGAGTGGTAAAAGTTAGTTAGTTAACCGTATATTAATTATGGAAGGCAATGTTTGATAACTTACTTGCACGCTCTGCTCTTGAGTTAAAACATCTTTGATAGTACTGCTGAAAACTTTTTGGCGCACGGATTTTTCGATATTGCTGAGATCAGCTTTTGAGATCATAAATCCAGCAATTTGATTGTCCTACAACGATAGAGAGAGTTATATACGTGGCAATACTGTCGTGACTTACAGAATTACCAAACGGTGTTATTGTAGCTTCGGTGCTCGGAATTAATGTGTTCCACCGTTCTTTGAGATCGATGACATTGGAAAGTAGATGGAAATAAGCGCCTTTATTGCTTCTGTAACATTAATTTAATTATTTTGTATCTTAACTATGATAAATTGGAGAATTACTTACTCAACAGATTTATGAAGCGCTGCAATAAAATCTGCAGTATATAATGAAAATAGCCGGGAGTTTAGTATTGTTTGCCAATCTGCTGCCATCCACTGCAGTGTGCGTCAATTTTTTGAATAATTTGGAAAAAATGATTTTAGTACTTACCTCCTTATTCGTTAATAGCAAACAAGGGTCGTATGATTTCTTCATAGGAAAAATTAATATTTTAATTCTCTTCTCGTCTTCTACCAAGTCCACTTCAAATTCTTCAAATATTCCAAATACATCGAATACTGCTAATGTTAATTTATCTTCGGCATTATTGACTTTAAATCCTTCGATAAGTCTATTGGCCAAACCCAAAATAGTAGTTTTGGCGTCAGTAGCAGATTGTAGCACTGTCCCAAAAATTATATTGCCTTCAATGTGATGTTCCACTTCATTTATTACATTATATTTGGGTTGGGGTGTAGTTGGTGTTGTGATATGGGGTTGTTTGGGTTGAGGATGCAGCAATTGCTCTCCAAATAAGAAGAAAGTTACAGCTGCTGTAATTAATAAGAACAAGTATAATTTCAAGTTCTTTCGCACCATAGTATTTAATTTATGGAACTATATGCAACTTTGGTGCGACGAACTGTCACTTGTATGAAAATGTTTTTTATTTAAAACAAAAATTTTTGTGCAACGCCAAAGTGGCCGGCAAAGGTCATTCTTGGTATTGTTAATTTGCACAATTTTTGGAAAATTTGTTATAACAATGTTTGGTGTATTTAAAGTAGTTGGTATTGCGCGATCTTTGTTGTCCAACCCCAGGTAAATTTTTCAAAATATTTAACAACCACTAGTGCTTAGTTTATAATGTAATAATTTAATTTTTGGTATTACAGATCGAATTTAAAATCAGTGAGATGTTTTTCCGCTCAACCTGCACAGGTAGTAATAAACTCTAATAAGTAACATTATGCTACTGTTAATGTATATATAGATGCCACATCTAGCAAAAACAATGATATTGCGCGAGTTCTTTCGCGACTACCTTTACAATCAAGAATACGGTTATTTTCATGAAGGTCCCGTGCACCTCTCTGAGCCCTTACGGTTCAATCAAATGTTCAGCGAGTCTGCGTAAGTTATTATGAAGTGTTTCACTCAACTTCTTTGATACTAAAATGCCAGCGGATCCAAAATTTTCCGCTGGCAATTTGGTGTAAGTCTCGAGATTTGTACGTTATTAACAAGGAATTATAGTTACAAAAAAGCGTTATTCGACCAGTACCAAGGAGCAAACGGATTTTTGACCCCAGTAGAAATTTTCAAGCCTCATTATGCCCGAGCATTGGCGAACTACATCGTGAGCATCAACAACGCAAAAAAGTGAGGTCAAATATATATATTAATGCAATCTATGTTATTAATGTGATCGATAAGAAATGCGTCTCCATTGAATATAATAGAAATTGGAGGTGGTAATGGAACGTGTGCCGTGGGAATATTAGATTATTTAAAGGTAAGAGTATAGTATGGACCCATTTAAATATTGTTGCGGTAATAAAAATTAAACTATAATTAAATATTTGTGATTTAGAATAAAGAAAAAAAGCTCTACGAAAACACACAATACACGATAGTTGATGTGAGCAAAAAGTTTCATCAAGTTCAGAAACAGATGCTATCTCATCATGCGAGCAAAATTCGACTCGAAAACAGAGATTTTTTGACCTGGGAAGAGACGAACAATAACAAGATATGTATACCGAGCATTATTACAATATTTTAGAGCTAACATTTCATTATACGGCTTTATTATTGGCCTCGAAGTGTTGGATAATATGCCGCACGACAAGGTCGTTTTCGACGAATCATTAAACAAGTTTTACGAGTCTTGGATCCATGTTCAAAGCAACAATGGCATGTATTGCATACAACAGCTAATCATCATGTATGTTGTAATACTAATGTATGCTCAATGCAGAGTTTGTTGAGCAACGGCGAGATCTGACAGATCCACTCATCATTGACTATTTGCAATCGATAAGGACTTTCTACGGCCTTAACAAAGACGAGTATGACAAAAGTATTTACTTGACATTACTGCTAACAACTTTTACGCAGAGATAATCAGCTGCTTTGGGATTTGTTGCAAATGCCTATTACCCAGTCAATTGCGTCGAAAGAAGAATTGACCGATTTGTTAAAATCGAAGAAACGACAACAATTTCTAGATTATATTGACGTGAGAAATCCATCAGGATTTTTCAGCTTCGCAAAGTCTGTCGATAAGAGAGCGATGTACTTGCCAACTACGTCAATGCTCATGTTAAAAAAGATTTGCAGACAGTTTCCTCTACACGAGTTAATTCTCGCAGATTTTGAAGAGCTCGAAGGTAACACATTCATTCGAAGGGGTAAGGTGGACAAATTATTAATGAGTTTAGATGCGATGAGAGATGGAGTAAATGGTCCGCTAGTGCACCGAACTGAGGTGAGTGTTTATTATTAATGGATTGTTGAGCACTCAAATTGATAGAAAATTCTCAGTCCTCTTTTTGGCTGAATTGGTCCGTTAATAATTTTTAAAAATTTCGCTTTATTGATAGAATTCTTACGCTCTGATGTCTAGGGCAACAAAACAAAAATTTATCATTCGTATTTGACATCTCCTGCGCTTGGCACGTGCGACATTTACTTTCCAACTAATTTTGACAACTTGGAGATTGTTTACAAACAGATCTACGGCGTAAAAGACAAGTAAAGCCAAAAGATGTATTAATCTTTGCAAACTAACACAAATATAGAACATCAAGAGTCACATTTTCAACCGCTGAATTCATGCAAAGGTATGCGAGTACGTCGCTCACGGAGACGAAGAGCAAATACAACCCGCTTCTTGAAGACTTTACCAACACAAAATTTTTGGTCTCCGATGCATCTCAGCTACCATCCAATTCGTGGATGGGTAATAATAAAAAAACTATTTAGTAAAGTCCAATATTGTTACCCTCGATAATTTATTTCTTAGATTGCTGTTGCTTTGGATCTTCGTTCCATTTAATTACAATATTTCCTATCTGAAAGCCTTCACTTGCTTGTTGCTTAATGTCTCGCTCAGTAACATTTTTAGACAGTCGCTCGATGTAATGCCATCGACCAGCTGCGCCAATGAACGTTAAGTACGCTGAGTTCGGATCGTCTTGTGAGTGAACCTAAAATTTATTATTAACCAATTACGTTGATGTATACATTATTTGGGCATTACTTTAAGCGTGGAGAATAATCCATAGCTTTTGTATTGTTTTTCTGAAGTGTATTTGACTGCCAAGCCAAGTATCGTTTGGCCAACTCCGGTACCCCAAAATGAATTTGCGAACTCACTGTAAATAATTCAATTTTATTATGGGCGTTAAATTTTGCGCTTGCAAGGGCAAGATTGTTAAGGCATGCAAATTAAAAATCAAAAAAAAACTTGGGGACATAATGCTTTAAATAAATATAACTTCATTAACCGGTTTTTTAGTAGTTATATTATTGAAATATTTTTTTTGGAATTACTTACGGTTCTTTTTCTTTTTTGTATTTTAATCTTTCGTTTACGTAACAATCAAAAGATTGAGATGTAGGGTTGCTATAATATAATACTCCCGATGTAATGGAGGCCCAAGCGAGGTGGGTAAATAATTTGGACATGTTGCGTTATTGTCAAATCTTTTTTTGAACATAAATTAACTGAAGTTTTGGTGAATTCAGTTTCAAAATTGAAAACTTCCATTTTAATTCTATTTACATTAGCTAATCATTTTTGCGCGAAGTCTGGCCGGCGGGCTACTTTCGCTGTATTGCTTTACTTTAAAAGCCATTGAGATCTCGTAAGCTGATTGAGCAATCAACAAGCAGGGGATAATAAACCAAGGAATATTAGAGCCCAAATACACCCAAAAATAGAGGAACGAACTTCCGTCTAAATTTGCGCTTCCGTAAATCCACTCGGGTACAAAAGTTTCGTATAAACCATAGACTTCGCCAAGACATATTCTTAGAAATTAATTAGCATTATAAACATAATATCGTATTGTTTGGTCTTACACTAATTGTACTACGTGCCGCCAATGCGAATTCTTTAAGATCTGAATAAAGAATTAGCAAAATCAACTTATTTTGGTAGATTCGTACGCCGTATAATATTAACCAGCACAGAGGTGCTTCCATGAGAACTGTCACGCTACGAAATAACAATATAAATTTCTTTAGCTTGAAATTTCGACAAAATCCTTACATTTCTAAGCCTACAATATTTGGGTCCCCATAAAGCCATCGATAGTCAGCCTTACCGTATTCTGTCCCTTTAGCAATCATAATTAAATCAAGTTTCGGCAAGTTAGTTCCTTCAAATACACTTACAAACACATGTGAATGGGCGAGGCAAAGTGGATGTGGAGACTCCTCCATTATATTTGTTTTCAAGAGATGCATATACGAACGAACCTTCCATAAATGTGTGAATCATGGCATCAAAAGCAAACCAACCAAATATCACGCGATCCAAAAAGTTTTTCTCTCTTGCCAAGTAAAGAGTAAGAACAACAGCCAAAATTACAATAAAAAAGAATTGCGCAAATGCACAATTCATTGAGGGGAAATGAGGCTCGAATCTCTGGGCCGAGAGTGCGAATGGGATTGCCGGAACTGGGTTAAAATTTTCCAAGTCGAGAGGAAACATAGCCGAGTGCGTTGTCTTCGGTAATACAAAAAAATAGAATGTACTTGACTGCCCTTTTTTTTTTTTTTTTTTTTGTTCTAAACTTGTTTGCCTAAGTACGGCGAGCGGAATGGACCAAACTCAAATATGGCAATTCAACCTATGAAATTTCGCTTCAATATTTTTGATAACTACATTGAATGTAGGCTCACTAAACTAGCGAAACCTTTTCTTTTAACTTGGAGAGTAATGCAGCCGACTGTTGAATTCGCTTCTCTTGATGAGGCTGAAGTTCTTGATCACCCATCATTCGAATTTCCTAATTTGGTAAAAGAATTAACATTTCTCGCGTCACTAATTAATTGCCGTGAATCACTTACAGCGGAGAATGGATCATTGACGCCAGAATCTTTGCCGCTCAGTTCTTCGACGACAGCCAAGCCACAGAAGGGAACTTGTTCGTTTGAATAGCCACCTTCGTGCGCCACCAACAAACGACCATGACAATGCCTGCGAAAGAAGTCAATATGCGGTGAATAATGTCCACGCAGTTTTTACTTTTCAGCTGCAATTTTGACCAACCGCGCCATATATCTGAAATCAGTCGAGCTCAACAACATGCTGCCTTGAGGATCCATGAAGCACGCATCTGAAACAGAAGTTAATGTATTTGAACGTATTATTATTTACGCTTTATCTTACCAAATCCAGATGAAACAAGAATCAATTCTGGTTTGTAAATGTCGAGTGCGGGTACGACCACGTGTTCGAATGCATCTGATGCATGCAATGAATACTCAATTACTGCAAAGATACGAATCAACTATAGAAGAACGTACAATCATAAGCGCCATGACCGGATCCAGGTGGCAACGGAATGTTGATGTTAAATCCTTCACCCAGACCCTCGCCGTTCTCGTCGACCATGCCAGTATCTCGATCACACAGTCAACACAGAGAGTCATATTAAATTTTATCGACAACGAATTTAATTACCTATTGGGAAGTTCTTGTTTTGATGAATAGAAATGAACAGGACGGTTGGATCGTTGTAAAAAGCTTTTTGTGTTCCATTGCCGTGATGCACGTCCCAATCGACCTGATCGCGTCAATAACCTCAGGTTGACAAGGAATAGGACACTTACGATAGCAATTCGCTTCAAGTTGTATTTCTTTTTAGCGTACATGGCTGTAATGGCAACGTTACCAAAGACGCAGTAGCCCATGCCTTTGTCGGACTCGGCGTGGTGACCTGGTGGGCGTACCAGTGCGTAGGCATTTCTGACTTGTTGCGTCATAATCTATTGCGTATAGTAACTGTTAATATGGGTTTGCTTTTGATTAACTAATTGATAATTAAAATGTAACTGATGTCATAATGATTAGGACATGCCTTGTCCAACGCTTCTAAACAGCCGCCCAGCGAAAGTAATGCTATTTCGTAGCTACCAGGCGAGATTATTACAAGCGGAGTAACTTCACCACCACGATCAGTGTTACTTAAAGCCTGGTCGTTAGATTAATTAGGGAAAAAGTCGCACATCTGGACGTACTTTCACTTTTTGTAAATAATCAGCGGTATGAAACATGAGCACATCATCGTCGGTAGCATATCGTGGTTTAATTGTAGCTTAAAAGTAACTCGTTATTATATTCGTCAATCAAAAATCAAAATATATTATGTTTCATACTTAGTTGTTCGATGAAGTTACTGGCTGTGAGTAGATTATAAAATCTTCTTTTAGTAGAGGGTGATTCGAAGTGGCCTAATCCAGGCTCAAGAAAATCCTCTGAAAATTACATGAATAAATTGAAGCTAACAATAAAATAACCCAAAAAATCATATTAAGTGATATGTCGTTAAAGCGGTTTGGTGTTGCAAAATAATTATTTTGGATCCTTTTTTGTTTCACTTACTTGTGTTGGGATAATAATACGCCACGGACATGCCGTTATTATGCCACATATATAATTCATGCCACACAAATCCTGTGCTCATTTTTTATTTTTCTGTTACCGTTGCGTGCTGTTGCTCTGTCGGCGTCCAACAACAGTCTGATCAAAAACTGAACAAAAATTCAATTCTTGAAAAGACTGTCACGCCGCCACAACCCTTAACCATTTATTATTGTCCGCCATACTTCTGTAATCAGAACGTTTTTGGAAACGCACCTACGGAAAAAAAAAAAAAGAAAAATTCCTTAGACTCTTAGTCCACTAAAATTGGAGACAATCACACTATAAAGGATGCTTAAGAACAAAATAACTTTGCAACAATTAACGCAATTAAGTGCCGAAGACGCTGTCAAACACATTGGATTCATTTTCGAAGAGTCTCCTTGGATAGTGCGTGAAGTATTCAATCAACACAAAAGCAGTACGTCATATAAAGTGTTATACTTTAAGCTATGTATTAATGAAAGCAGAACTTGCGCGTTTGACTCTCGAAGAAATTCATAATTTAATGTGCCAAACTGTGCAAGCAGCGAGCGAAGAAAAAAAATTGGAATTAATTCGTGCACACCCAGGTATTTATATATGTTGTGTATTTAGTATTTTTCAGCGGATTATAAATTTTTTTTCTCTGCAGATCTCGTTGGGCGTGCTGCTAAGGCAGGTACTTTGACTCCTTCGTCAACATCTGAACAAAGGTCAGCTGGTAAGTGTTTATGCGTGGTGCATCTGCTGATGCGCGATATTTCTTTCATTCTTTATTGATTGAATTCTGCAGACCATTTTATATAAACTGTTATATCAACCAATTAATAAATAGGCTTGGATGCCCTAACTAATGATGAAATTAAATTATTTGATGAACTAAACGCCGGGTACAAGTCAAAATTTGAGTTTCCGTTCATTATCTGCGTGCGCGAGAACAAAAAAGAGGCAATAATTAATGGCATGAAGGCGCGCATAAATAATAGCAAGGTTCAAGAGATTGACGAGGCGTTGAAACAAATTTTTAAGATTGCCTGGTTGAGATTGAGTGACTATGTAAGTTCCGCCAAACTGTAATAAATGGATTGAAAGTGAAATAAAGTCATCATTTTTTTATTTTTTGTATACCAGTCACTGTTTTAATGTCACGTGAAGGGACAGCCAAGTTTTTTTGTTTAGCCGCCAAAAAGTTCAAATAAACTTGGTTAGTTTAGTCTCCTGTGATGCACAACAATGGATGCAAATGCCAAGAGGCCTTTCAAAATAGAGTATGCGGCCAGTGGTCGATCAACTTGCAAAGGAAAGTGAACAGCGCAAGATCTGCTATTTAAATCCATAATAATTTTAAAAATATTGCTGTATACTTGCTATTTCATAGAAAACGTGATTTCGTCTCTTCTAAGAAAAAATATAAAATAATATTATTTTTAATAATTTGCTTTGCCTCAAACCAGGGTGCAACAAAGTCATTAAACAAGATACTCTTCGACTTGGTAAGATGGTTCAATCCACAAAGTTCGACGGCGAGTTTCCTGTTTGGCACCACTGGGACTGCTTCTTTAAGTCTTATTCGAAGTTAGCGTATGACGTGGGGTTGTTTTCAGGTAATTATCCTTTTTAGTATTGCGCAATTTATATTGTCATAAACTGACGAGTCTAAAGGGTTCAATAAACTTCGCTGGGCGGATCAGCAAAAACTGCGAGAAAAAATTGAGGAAACACACAAAGTAGGTGTGCATATTATTATTACAATTGACCGTTGTTAAGCGATTTAGCAGGATAAAAAACGACCAGCTGAGGATGAATTGGACGGTAAAGTAGTGAAAAAACAAAAATTGAATGATGACGACAAAGAAGACGAGGAATACAAAAGAACTCTCGCCGAAGAGAACAAATTATTATGGGATTTGAAGGATAAGCTAAAAAAAGTCGATAACGATACTTTGAGGTAAAAAAAAATCAGGATCAGCAACATTTTTTTTACACTTTGACTCACGACAACATGCAGGTATATGCTCGAGCTCAATAATCAACCCACTCACGGTGGAGTTCAAAAATTGATCGATCGATGTGCTGCGGGTATGTTGTTCGGCGCTACTCCAAAGTGTCCCGAATGTGGTGATGGCGATCTGGTTTGCCTCGACGGTGAAGAATACGCTTGTACGGGATCTACTGCATGGTCAAAGTGAGTATGGATGGGTGTTATAGAGCACATCTGACTATGTTAGGTGTCTATTCAAATCGAGAGATATTCAGCGCAGCGAATGGTTGATGCCGGATCCAGAAGAGTTAGACGATAAATGGCTAGCCAAATTTAAGTTTAAACAGGTTAGTATTGATTTATTAATTTAAGTGGCATATGACGAATAATATAACTCGCGTAGCATAAAATGTTGAAGAAAATAATTCCGAAATTGCCCGATGACTTTGAAGCCAAGTCGTTCAACAAATCAACATCAAACCTCAGCAATAATAATACCAACAATCAAACGCAAGAATCGGAAAAAGAATTGGAAGTCAAATCAGAAGACAAACCGATGGATCGCATATTCGAAGATCAAGTATTCGCCATCGTTGGCAAACTTTCAAAGTACGTAATAACATTTGATATGTGATGCATGTTAATTAAAAAAAAAAAAAACTGACATGATGTGCCTTAAAGACCTCGAGAAGAAGTTAAAAATTTAATTCGGAAATACGGAGGACAATACAGCACGACAATAGGTAAGTCAGTCCAATAAGCAATCAGTTCACTAAACCCACTGTTTAGAGCGGCACGTGTCGCATGTAATTGCGGATATGAAAATTTTATTCGAGCAAAACAAACCTGCAAAATTTAAAGCGGCAGTGCAGCATAAAATTCCGATGTACAAAGAACAATACATATACGACTCCATCAAAGATGGCAAGGCATGCGATCAAAAGGTAACGGAGGTCTGACAGCAGTTTGATGTGTAATTCTGACAAACTGAAAGAAATATACATTTTTTGGCAAACCTCGTCATTGGATTCCTCAAAGTGCTGTGAAACTGGTCGTCGATGATGACAAGCCGCATGAGAAACCAAAACTCAAACGCGGTGCTTCAAGTAAATCGAGTTTGCAACAGAAATGGGAGACTGGCGAAGGAGACGAAGGTGAAGGTACTGGAATTATCACGTGATTTTTTAAAGGACACTGTCTGATCCCAATTAGGCGATCCTACCAAGAAGAAGTTGAAGATTAAAGGTAATTCCGCCGTAGACCCAGACTCGGGTCGTGACGAAGACTGTCACGTGTTGGAAGAAAAAACTGACATTTACAATGTCATGCTGAATTTGACTGGTAAGCCAAAGCGAGTATTATTGTTGTCTCGAGTGTTTGACTCATTATAATGCAGATATTATGAAGGGTACGAATTCATATTATGGCTTGCAATTGATCGAAGAAGATAATGGCAACAAGTGGTACGTGTTTCGCAAGTGGGGAAGAGTTGGCACGACGATCGGCGGTAACAAATTGGAACCATTTACGACAAAAGCGGCGGCAAAAAAGAATTTTGAAAAGTTGTATTACGAAAAGACTATGAACGAGTGGGCCAATAGAAAGAACTTTGCAAAACAGCCGGGAAAGTTTTATCCTATCGAACTCGATTTTGGCATGAAAGGCGAAGAAGAGATCAAAGATAAAGAATTCGACAAATCAAAGTCGAAACTAGATCAGAGACTCGCATCACTTATTGAATTGATTTTCGATACAAAGTACGTAGATAACACCAAATATACATAACTTTTTATTCCCAAAACGCAGGAGAGCGGCTTTTTGGAACAAATTCATTTTTTTAGGAATTGTAGTATTTAACAAATAATTACAGAGCGATGAAACGTGCTTTAATGGAAATGGAGATTGATATTCAAAAGGTACTACTTTAAGAATATTATTTTAATTCATCTCTCGTTAAAATCGGTATTAGATGCCGCTTGGCAAATTGAGTAAAAATCATTTGATGCAAGGGTACAAAGTATTGAGTGAGATCCAAGAATTGATTAAACAAGACGGTGCACCAAAAGCCAAATTCGTTGGTACGTCACACTTTGTATGCTCTAGTAATACTTTTAACCTTATTGTTCCATAGATGCTACAAACAGGTTTTACACGTTGATTCCTCATTCATTTGGCATGGACAATCCACCTGTCATTGATAGCGCGGAACAGCTGCAAGAGAAAGTCGATTTGATTTACTCGTTGTTGGAGATGGAGATTGCAACAACATTGTTGCGTTCTGCGGATGATGATACTGACGACCCCTTGGAGAGTAATTACAAAAAACTCAATTGTTTCATGGAGCCAATCGACCATGCATCGGACGAGTTCCGAATGGTATTCACGCACAAATTAGTACATTCCTTGGTCTAACACATCTATTTGTAATACAGATCCAAGAGTACGTCAAGAACACGCACGCGCCCACGCATACCGATTACACGTTGAAGTTGCAAGAAGTTTTTAAAGTCGATCGCGCCAATGAATCAACGAATTACAAGAAATACGATAAATTTAAAAACAAAACATTGCTATGGCACGGCAGTAGATTGACGAACTTTGTTGGTATTCTATCACAAGTACATGACAATTTTATTTCCCTTTTTATGGCCAATTTTTTTTAATCCCGCTTCCAACACCCAGGGCCTTCGTATTGCACCTCCTGAGGCACCAGTGACCGGCTACATGTTTGGCAAAGGCCTGTATTTTGCCGACTTGGTGTCGAAGAGCGCAAATTACTGTCACGCGAACAAAGACAGCCCCATTGCATTGATGCTACTCGCAGAAGTTGCGTTAGGCGAGATGTACGAGCTGAAAAAGGCAAAGTACATGGATAAACCACCCAAAGGTCTGTGTTCAATTTAATTAACAACGTTATTGATTATTAATTTATGAAGGTTACGACAGTACAAAAGGATTGGGTACAACAGTTCCGGACGAAGAATGCACGAAAATAATTGAAAATGATGTGGTTGTGCCTTACGGCAAATGCACCAAGGCGGCCTTGAAGAAGAGCGACTTGCTTTATAACGAATTTATTGTGTATGATGCTGCTCAATGCAAGTTGAAGTATTTATTGCAGCTAGAGTTTGTATTCAAAAAGGGAAAATAATTGTTTGGGATTAAAATAGTGCAAAGTAAATAAACGCTTGATCTAGAACAGATTATTTTGGTTTCTTGCACAATTAACAAACACACAATAAGTATATATTAAAATAATCAACATGACGAGTTCTGATAAGAAGATTCGGACACGGCTTATTTTTGACGTTGTTGCATCTGTCAAAAATTGGTTTGTAAAGGTAATTTGGAAATTAAACCTCCAGTAGCATACATGAGGAAATCAGATTTTGCACCCTAAAATAATACTAATTAATAAAGATTTTCTTTAAATCTTTCGGTGATCCGTCAAGGAAATTAATACTGTGCTCTCCAATAATGATCGAGTTAGTTCGTGCAATATTAATTCGGTTTAAATGAAATTCTTTTCTTACTGGCTGAAAGCAAGGAGATAAAATTAATTAATTTTAAATGTCCAAAAATTTCGGCCAGTATCCCATTAACATTAGACGATTAACGATTCAGTAACTCATCGACATTTAATGATTTATAGATGTACTTATTTACGCAAATTTAAAATAGGCAACTGACACTTGGGAAAGTCATGTTCTACCTCATGAACCACTCGAACAAGTCGCCGAGAATGTTTGGATTATCAAGGGCACATTAAAAAGAGGTGATATTATGAGATTTATCACCTCGTCAATTAACAATAACATTTTTCAGGACCTTCACGCAACATGACCATTTATAGAATGAAAAATGGAGGCCTATGGATTCACAGTTGTATAGCTGTAAACGAACAAGCTTTAAACGCAATATTAGAGCTTGGTAATCCAGAAATTTTAGTGATTCCAAATGGATTTCATCGGGTTGACTGTAGTATGTGGGTTATTTTTTTGTTGTTCTTTTTTTTTTTGATTAACAAAATTGAATAGAAGTGTGGAAAGAGAAATTTCCAGCGATAAAAGTTGTAACGCCTGCAAGTGCCAAAGTCAAAGCACAAGAAGTAATCAACGTTGATTATACAATTGAAGAGATTTCAATGGAGTTGCAACAAAATGGAATCACTTTTGTTCAAGCTCAAGGAATGAGACTCTCAGAACTAATGTACATTCTTGATATTTCATTCAACGTGCAAGCTTTCATAGTGACGGATATGTTATTCAATCTTGATCAAAATGCTGGTGTGGTTGCATGGTTACTTGGTTCTACTGGTGACGGTGTGGTTCCTAAACTCACAAGCTTGATGAAGCTATTGGGCATTAGTGACAAAGTGCAATTTAAAAGATGGTTTGCAGAGGATTTCATCCCTCGAACAAAAGATACAGATCTGTTGATAGTGGCGCATGGTAATGTGGTCAGCAGCGGCCTTAATAGTAAACTTCAACAAACTATTGCTAATTATCAATAAATTAAAAAACTTGCACATCATTAAGGCGTTTGCAACGTTGTAACTACAATGAGATAAACAATGGGTAATTTTGAAATGCTGATATCCAACGCAGCACAAATTGTTGCCGCCACTTTTAGGGTTAGGGGTCCCCAAATTACCCCGTGGTTCTATACCCCGACCACGACCACGAGCATATTATCAGAAATTTCATGTGGAAAAAAAGAAATTAATTAGCAATTTAACGCGGAAATAAGGAAGAA
>Ga0209960_1001979_pt1 | contig 22803 bp, 20 predicted proteins | sample ThiBiot_500_plan_2_FD_183947 | JGI IMG/M metagenome (GOLD analysis project Ga0209960, IMG submission 183947) | Wastewater bioreactor microbial communities from Cape Town, South Africa - Thiocy_expt_500_plan (SPAdes) | ecosystem: Engineered > Bioreactor > Thiocyanate-remediating >...
ATTAAAAATCGAAGAATTTTTAAATTAGATACTATTAATTCTCCGATATCAGACCAGGTATATTTCCCATAGCTTGATAATTAGAATTAACAAGCTCCTTTTTTCTGTTTCTGATAAAATCTGTAGGTCTGATTCCATTGATTTCAAAGAAAAGATCAGAGAAGTTCTGTCTGGAAGCTATACCACATTCTTTTGCCAACGTATCAATCGTATAATTGAGATAAACATTCTTTTCGAATAATAATTTGGTTATGTGTCTGATTCTCAAGTCGCCCAGGTATTTGTTGAAATTCATTCCTTTGTGCTCATTGATGACATGAGAAAGATAGTTTGAATTGGTATCCAGTTGAATGGCAAGCTTCTGAATGGTAAGACCTTTCTGTGTGAACTGTTTTTTCTCCTCAAATATTTTGAGTTTATATAATAATTCTTCTTTTATTGTTTCCGCAATATGAGTTTTTTTGTCATCGTGATTTACGGAACTGACTGTTGGAACAATATTTTCAGGACGGGTATAATTATGATTTTGTAATTTTTCCTGCAGCAAAAAATATTTTTGGAGAATATCCTTTTCTTTTTTGAATTTTTTATATAAAGTAAAAATCAGGAATGCGGCTAAAAAGGCCAGAAAAGTTATAAAAACACTGCTCCATATATTAGCCTTTTCTAATTTTCCTTTTTCTTCCAATAAAGCATTTGTATCATATTCTCTGTGGACTTTAGGCGATAGATAAGCAAAATCCCGGGAAATAATGCTGTCAGCTTTTAATAATTGGGTTGTGTAAAATAATTGCTGCTTAGCATCATTCTTTCCTTTGTAATGATTGATGAGAATCTCGTAATTTTCCCTAAGCTCCGGAAGAATAAAATCTTGCTTAGAAAAAATGGAATCAATTTTTTTGAAATTAGATATGGCTAAGTTTTCATTCTTGAGAGCCAGGTAACTTTTTCCAATATAAAAATAATCCACTGATTTCCAGGCGAAATCTTCTTTTATAAGATCCAAAGATTGTGTTAGGTAATCAATAGCAGAATCATATTTATTATTAGAATATTCTGATAATCCTTTAGCTTTCAAAAAATAACCTCTTTCCTGGGAAAAATCCGGCTCATTAAAGGTCTTGAGTAATCCGATATTGGTAAGAGAGTCTACTTTTGCATAATTTTTCAGGTTTCTGTAGCAGATAATCATCTGATGAAGACTGTTAAGATAACCTTTTGTATTGTTGAAAATCTGGAACTTATGAGATTTTGTATTATTGGATTCCGTCTCAAAATAAGCAACACATTCTTTGAATAACTCCAAAGCCTCCTCATTATATCCCAAATAATTTTTTACAACGCCTAAGTGATAGGAAACCTTATTTTTAAGATAGTTATCACCTGTATTTTTAGAATATTTATAAGCCATTAGATATTCATCCAAAGCAGGCTTGTATTTTTTCATTTTTGCATAATAGATACTGCCTTTCAGGACATAAGCAGTAGAAATTCTGTCATCGCTGGATGATTTATAAGCAGCATCCAGACAGCTGTCAGCATAAATTAATTTTTTATCCCATGACTTTGAATAAAAAACCGCGTCGCGATATGCCTGGAATAGCTCAGGGTATTTTTTTTCGGTTTTTGCTTTTTTTATGTAAGGATTTATGTAAGAAAAAGCACGGGTGTCATTCTCGGAATAGTTTTCATATCCTTTCCTGTAATTTTCATAGCTCATTGGGCCTTTGTCTTTTGAAAAAACAAATCCGCCGGAAAGGATCAATATGATAAAGAAAAAATTTTTCATTTCAAATTTTTAAACTTCATCATTTGTGTCCACAAAAATACGGAAATCCTAAATATTATTGAGAAATATTTTATAAAAAAAGATTATGAGTTAGAAAATGATATTTTTAACTTTAATACATTGATTTTCAAATTTTTATATTTGTCTCAATTTCTGAATTAGGACGTCTTGATTTCAAAATCATGACCATAAATGCTTTCATGGGTCAAAATTAGAATATAATTTCGTCACAGAAAACGAACAGAAAGTTTTTCAAAAATTTATAAAAAATTATTACTCTATATGAAAAAATTCATTTCAATCTTAGCAATTGCTCTTGTATCTCTAAACTTTGTTTCTTGTAGACAAGATGATGTAACTTCTGATTTAGATGTTAATCCAACTTCCCAGGAGAAATTGACTTTTAATAAAGGTGGTGTTACAGCTGATACTGTGGCTGCAAAAGCTCAAAGACCAGTTGATCCGGATCCACCGGTAAAAGATGGTACTAGCTGGTAAGATTGATCTTCATAATTAATTTAATTTTATTAAACATTCATTCTCAGCACTTATACACTGCCTCTTTCTTTTTTTTGATAGAGGCAGTACTTAATTCGGAAATATCAAAAATGCTATTCAGTCAAAATTCAATAAAAAACTATGTCTAAAATAAATAACCTTATAGTCATCAAGTTAACCGAAGTTGCTCTAATATTTTTGAAAATGTGCTTCGGTGACGAAATCTTTCGTAAAAGACCGAATTAAAAAAGTTTATCTACTTTTGCAGGAAATTAAATCCTATGAAGCCCGGACAAACTAATTCTCTTATTATTTCTGAAAAAATATCTTCTGGTTTTATTCTAAGAGACGAAAATCAGGAAAAAGCTTTTATTCAGAAAGTTTTTGCAGAAGATAGCTGGGAAATTGGAACAGAAGTAGATGTTTTTATTTACCAGGAAGAAGGAACCCTGAAAGCAACGACAGAAAAAGCCAATGCTGAAATAGGAGAATTTGCGGTGATGACTTGTGTACAAAGTCTTCCAAGCGGGGCTTTTATGGATTGGGGGATTATCAAAGACCTTTTTATTCCTTATAAACAGCAGAAGTCCAAGATTGTGGAAGGCAAGCGATATCTGGTTTATGTTTATATCGACGAGGCAACAGGATTGATTACCGGCACAACCAAATTCAAACGCAATCCGCAATATGATGAGCTTCCTTTCAAGAATGGAGATAAAGTGGATCTGATCATGATGAACGAATCAGAATTAGGTTGGAATGTTGTTATTAACAAAAAATATATCGGATTAATTTATGCTTCTGATGTTTTCAAAAAGTTATATCCTTTGTCGGAAGAAACGGGATATATCAAAACCATTCGTGAAGATGGCAAAATTGATGTGACACTTCAGCCTCAAGGCTTTGAAAATGTAGACGAATTCAAACAGAAAGTTCTGGACAAACTGCAAGATAGCTACGGTTTGCTTTATCTTTCTGACAAATCGTCTCCGGAAGAAATCAAAGATGAATTGCAGATGAGTAAGAAAAACTTTAAAAAAGCAATCGGAAGTCTTTATAAGGATAAAGCGATCGAAATTCTGGAGGACAGGATCAGATTGTTATGATTTCCTATGCAAATTATCAGTTTTCCCAAATTTAATACCTATTAGTTTTTCATTGGAATCGTTTTTGTTTTAGCAGACAAAATAATAACTAATGAAAAAAATTCTTATTAGTGGCGCAACCGGACTGGTAGGTAAAAAACTCTCCAAGAAATTATACGAACGTGGATATAAGGTGGAGATTTTGGTTCGTTCAAAAAAAGAAAAAACAAATTTCAAATCCTATGTTTGGGATTATGAGAATCAGTTTTTGGAAGAATGTGCGCTGGATAATACTTATATTTTCATTCATTTGGCAGGTGCTCCCATTAGCAAACGCTGGACAAATCCTTACAAAAAAGAAATTTATAGAAGCAGAGTGGATTCCGCTCAGTTTATTTATGAGAGAATGTTTGAAAAAGATATCCATCCGGAAGCTGTAATTTCTGCGTCTGCGGTTGGCTTTTATGGACAAGTGACGTCTGAACATATTTTTTCAGAAGAAGATTTACCGGCACAAGATTTCCTTGGTAATGTTTGTGCGGATTGGGAATTGAAAGCCTTACAGTTTCAGAATCTTGGAAGCAGGGTAGTGAGAATCAGAACAGCAACGGTACTTTCTGAAAAAGGAGGTGCTTTGGATACTTTTAGAAAATCTGTAGATTTCAACCTGGGAGCAGCTTTAGGGACTGGTCAGCAATATTTTCCCTGGATTCATATTGATGATTTGGTGAATATTTATTTCAAAGCGGTAGAGGATGTGTCTATGAATGGGGCTTACAATGCATCTGCTCCGGATTTTGTAACTAACGAAATTCTCACCAAAAAACTGGCTTCACATCTTAATAAAAAATTGTTCCTCCCTAACGTTCCAAAATTCGTTATAAAAACTGTTCTGGGTGAAATGTCGGTTTTGGCGTTGGAAGGAAGTCGCATTTCTTCAGAAAAAATTGAGAATTCGGGGTTTAATTTCAAATATAATAACCTGGATTCTGCACTTTCAGATATCCTTTGATGTATTAATTGCTTTTGCAAATCGATATAAAAGCCTTATTTTTATCAAAATTTTTCAATGAGACTTACCGAAGAAAATCAAGAAAAACTTTCTGTTTTAGAAAAAATAGCCAATGGAATCATTTGGTGGGTCGGTTCTATCCAGTCGTTGATTTTTCATACGATATTTTTCATTGTTTGTTTTGCGTTGCCGATTTTCAATATCGTTGAATTTGAGCATATGTTATTGGTTTTGACAACCGTTGTTTCTTTGGAGGCGATTTATTTGGCGATTTTCATTCAGATGTCAGTGAATAAAAGTTCTGAACATATTGAAGATTTGAAAGAAGATGTCAATGAAATCCAGGAAGATATTGATGAGATCCAGGAAGATATCGATGAAATCCAGGAAGATATTGAAGAGATCCAGGAAGACGTAGAAGAAATTCAGGAAGATGTTGAGGAAATCAGTGAAGACGAAGACGAAGATGACCACAGTGAACGCGCAAGAACTGTAATGCTGAAAAGCAAAGTCACGAATAATAAGAATGACATCAAAAACCTAAAAGATAAAATAAAAGAGTTGGAAGGCTTAATAGAAAGTCTTAAAAAAGAAGAAGAGTAGATACTGTTTATAATACTAAATAATTTTGTCAGTCTGAAGCTCTCGAAGACCTAAACACTAAATTTCCAATTTCATAATCTTCTCCATCTGTTTCTGGTTCACAGATTCCGGAATCATTCTGAAAATAAAATTCCTGACTCCCGTAAAATTTTCCCATTGCGCAATCTTTCCGATTGTCCAGCTTGTATTTACAATGTGATGAACTTTGTCTTTCCTGATTTTTTCAAATTGATGAAAAACTTTGTTCCAGTCTTTTTCAATTTCTAAAAGTTTTGATAAAATATAAGCGTCTTCAACAGCCTGGCAGCCGCCTTGTCCCATATTCGGCGTCGTGGCGTGTGCAGCATCACCAATCAGGCAGAGATTTTCTGCTGACCAGTGATTCATTGGCTTGATGTCAATAATGTCATTGAAAATAATATTTGCTTTGGAAGTTTTAGCAATCATTTCCAGGATATCAGGATGAAAATCTCTGAACTCCTCCAACAGATCAATATCTTTAGAATAAAATTTCTCATTCACCAAGGCGTACCAATACAGGGTATTTTCTCTGATCCTCACAAAACCAAAGCGTTTCCCTGTGCCCCATATTTCGTAAGCATTGTGACTGTATTTTTCAGGGATTTCGGTTTGTAGAATTCCGCGCCAGCATTTCTGTCCGGCATTTCGGATTTCGCCTGATTTTAAAATTTGATTTCGAACCAAAGATTTTACACCGTCAGCTCCAAAAACGATTTCGCTTACAATTTCTGTTCTATCTTCAAAAGTTAAATGATAATTTTCTTTTTTCTCAATTGTCGAAAGCCGTTTATTCAGAATAATGTGTTCTGAGATATTTTCGCTCAAAATTCTCTGTAAATCTGCTCTGTGAATGGCAATATTACAGACTTTGTATTTACTTTCAAGTTTCAAAACATCGGTTTTTGAAATGGTTTTCAGCTTTTTGTCTGTAATGATCAGAGCATGCATTTTGGTTCCGGCGTTTTCGATTTTTTCTTTCAGCCCCAGTTTATCAAAGATTTGCATTGCATTGCCTGCCATCGCAATTCCAGCGCCGACAGGTTTGATTTCCGGTGCACTTTCATAGATTTTGAAATCGATGTCTTGCTGCTTTAGAAAATTGCCTAAAGTCAATCCGCCAATTCCGCCACCAATGATTGAGATGCTCATTTCTACTTTTTATTGATATAATAACTCCAAGTTACTTTTGCAATATCAGCAATAATTTTTTCTGTCGCTTCTCTTTCTTCGGTTATGTTTTCCAGATAAACAGAAAGAATGAAATGTTTTCCATTTGGTAATTTGACAATTCCGACATCATTCATCGCAGCACGCAAATCCTTATCATTTCTATCAGAGATTCCTGTTCTGTGAGCCAATTCTGTTCCTTTTGGTAAGCCGGCTTTCATCCAAGTGATTCCACGCGAAGTTTCTACCATAATCTGATAAAGATATTTAGTAGTCTCTTTTTTAAGAACTTTACCATTATAGAATTTTTCTAATAAAAGAGTTGTCGCTAGAGGCGTAGTTGTATTGAGGTAGAGATTTTCCCAAACCGACATTTGTTGTTCATTCACTTTGATTGTAAAATCTTTTATGCCTTGTTTATTGATAAATCTTTGGACAGTATCAGTTCCGCCAAGAATTTTCAAAAGAAAATCGCAACCATTATTGTCACTGTGAGAAACAGTGTTTCTAAGGATTTGGTCTAAAGTCAAATCAATATTTCCATTCGGAAAATCTTCTCTGATCGGACTCCAGGTGTCGGGATGCAAATCTTCTTTTTTGATGAAAAACTTCTGATTGAGTTTGAATTTTCCTTTGTCAACTTCATTCAAGACAGTTAAAGCAATATGAAATTTGAATACGCTCATCATTGGCATAGCCATATTTCCGTTGATGCTCAGCGTGTCTTTGTCTTCGATTCCTTTAATAGAAATTCCGACTGTGGCATTTTTAGTTGAGATGATTTGGTTTAATTCTTTTCTTAAATCATTAATTGTTTGTGACTTCAGAAGGGTGATTAGAAAAAGTGTACTCAGCAGTAGAAGTTTTCTCATTGAGAATTTTAATTTAGTTATACAAAAAAGCAGGCTAAAAAAAACCTGCTTCTAAATTTATAATCAAAAATCTTATTTACCAAGGTAAGATTTCAAAATCTTACTTCTGGAGTTATGTTTTAGTCTTTTGATAGCTTTTTCTTTGATCTGGCGCACTCTTTCTCTTGTAAGGTCAAAAGTTTCACCAATCTCTTCCAATGTCATCGGATGTTTCCCGTTAAGACCGAAATACAATCTTACAAGATCCGCTTCTCTTGGAGTTAAAGTATTCAATGCCCTTTCAATCTCGATTTGAAGAGATTCCAACATCAGATCCTTATCAGGACTTGGCGATTCACCAGAACGTAAAACGTCATAAAGGTTAGAATCTTCACCTTCCACAAGCGGCGCATCCATTGACAGGTGGCGACCACTATTTTTCATCGATTCTTTGATGTCTTCCTCGCTCATATCCAGAACTTCTGCCAGCTCTTCCGGAGAAGGCGGTCTTTCGTTCTCTTGCTCAAGGTGAGCGTAAGCTTTGTTGATCTTGTTGATAGAACCAATCTTGTTCAAAGGTAATCTTACAATTCTCGACTGCTCAGCCAAAGCCTGCAAAATCGATTGACGAATCCACCAAACAGCATAAGAGATGAATTTGAAACCTCTCGTCTCATCATATCTTTTCGCCGCTTTCATCAGTCCAAGATTTCCTTCGTTGATTAGATCCGGAAGAGAAAGTCCCTGATTCTGATACTGCTTAGAAACCGAAACCACGAAACGCAAGTTAGCTTTGATTAGTTTTTCCAATGCAGCTCTGTCTCCGGCACGGATTCTCTGAGCCAAATCCACCTCTTCGTCAGCGGTGATCAATTCAACTTTTCCAATCTCTTGCAGATACTTGTCTAGTGATGCGGTTTCCCTGTTGGTAACCTGTTTTGTAATTTTTAATTGTCTCATTATAAAAACCTCATTCTGTTAGGTTGCATTATATTATACGATGAGAACATCAAAAAGGTTACAAATATTTTAATTTTATCGGATTAATGTTCATTTTTAACGTAATTTAAAATTAATTAGTAAAATTTTGGGCAGCTATTTCCGCCTTCCACTCCCGCTATTTTTTGCCTTTGCTTTTCCAGTCACAAAAAATGAGCTCCGTTCAAGTCGGGCTGCGAGATTCCACATAAAAACAGCATTCAGTAATAAAATCCAATATTGTCATTCCGTAGGAATCTAGACTGCAGAGATTCCTACGGAATGACAATATTATGTTTAATAATAAATCCGCAAAATCTCCAAATCATCAAGAAATAAATAATAAATAAAGACTTCAACCGCACATTTCTCTGGAAATCAATTATTCTTAACAAAAATTACGTTTTCAAAATTCTCTGTATCAATTCTAATTGTTATTTTTGCCGAATGTTTAAAAATCTGATCAGAATTTTTGTTGGTCTATCGTTATTTTCCTGTGGCAAAGAACCCGTTCCAAAGCCAAAAGGAGACCTGCGTCTGGAATATCCCAATCCAAAATATCTGAATTTTTCTTCACCCTGCAATTATTCTTTTGATTATTCGGATTTCGCCAAAATCAAAGATGCAAAGCAGCCATGCTGGTACAATTTATCTTATCAGAAGATGAAGGCCAATGTTTTCATTACCTATTTCCCCATTAAGAATGATTTTCAATTGCATGTGAGAGAAGTGGAGAAAATGGTTTACGAGCATACGATCAAAGCAAGTTCTATCGACACCAAAACATTTTCTTATCCGGAAAGGAAAATTTACGGCAATTTTTATGAACTGAAAGGACAAACAGCGTCTAACATTCAATTTTTTGTAACGGATAGCACAAGACATTTTGTAACAGGGAATTTGTATTTCAATTCCCGCCCAAAACCAGATTCATTAGCGCCGGCTGTAGATTATATCAAAAGAGATCTATTACATCTGATCGATTCTTTTGAATGGAAAAAATAAATAAAAATATATAAAGAGTTAAACTCAGTTAAATAAAATTATAAATGTAATATCCGATCTGATTTCGGACAAAAAAACAAATAAATATGAAATTATTAGCAGTAGGAACTGTAGCATTTGATGCCATCGAAACACCATTTGGAAAAACAGATAAAATTCTTGGAGGAGCAGCGACTTTTATTGGTTTAGCAGCTTCGGCTTTGGATACAGAAGTAAGTTTGGTTTCTGTAATCGGAGGTGATTTTCCACAGGGATATCTTGATATGTTGACTTCTAAAAATATTAATGTTGATGGTGTAGAAATAGTAAAAGATGGTAAAACATTTTTCTGGAGCGGAAAATACCACAATGATCTTAATTCCAGAGATACTTTGATTACAGAACTTAATGTTTTAGCTGATTTTGACCCAAAAGTTCCGGAACATTCTGCTGATGCTGAAGTTCTGCTATTAGGAAATCTAGATCCTGTGGTTCAGCTTTCTGTTTTGGAAAGAATGAAGACCCAGCCAAAATTGGTCATCCTTGATACTATGAATTTCTGGATGGATATCGCTTGGGATAACCTGATGAAGGTGATTGCTAAAACAGACGTGATTACCATTAACGACGAAGAAGCAAGACAACTTTCAGGAGAATATTCTTTGGTAAAAGCAGCGAAGAAAATCCATACAATGGGACCAAAATATGTGATCATCAAAAAAGGAGAACACGGCGCATTGCTTTTCCACGAAGGAAAAGTATTTGCAATTCCAGCATTACCTTTGGAAGAAGTGTTTGATCCAACAGGAGCCGGAGATACTTTTGCTGGTGGATTCGCATCTTATTTGACTAAGAAAGGTGATTTCAGTTTTGAAAGTATGAAAACTGCCATTATCGTTGGTAGTGCAATGGCATCTTTCACAGTGGAGAAATTCGGGACAGAAAGAATTCAGGAAGTGACTAAACAAGAGCTGAGCGAGAGAATTATGCAGTTCCGTGAACTGACTTCTTTTGAATCTGCAATATAATTTTAACCTTATTCCAATTTATCACTCAAAAAAGTGTTATAAATTAAATATACAAAATGAAGAAGATTTTTTTTCCTGTTTTATTGGCTTTCAGCTGTCAGTTAGCTTACTCTCAGTATCTCATAGTTGGGAAAGACAGTATATCTGCAAAAGATTATATAAGAGATAACAAATACGGACTGGAACATACAGGCCCGGATAAAGCTGTGAATGCTACCGTTGAGTTCTTGCTGCTACAGCAACTGGCAAAAGAGAAAAAAGCAGATACGCTTAGTTTCTTTGTAAATACTGTTAATCAAAAAATAGGAGAGCTAAGAGAGGAAAAGTTTTATCCGAAAACTATCATTGATCCGCTTCTGAAGGATTTTGTAAATTCTAACAAAACAGAAACTCAGGTTTTACTTTTTATCAAAAAGAAAAAATCAGATGATAAAACTGATTACAAAGCTCTGTATGAACAGGTAAAAGCAGGAAAAATGACAATGGAGGATTTCCTTGCAAAAAATACAAATCCAGAAGCTGGTAAAGCATTTTATGTAAAACCAGGAATGTTGGATTACGAATTGTATCAACAGATCAAAAATGCACCGGTCAATTCTTACACATCATTCGTAGATAAGCCTAATGTTGTGGCTTTTGCAAAAGTGGTTGGTACCAGGCCGAGTCTTGGTTACATGGTTTTCGGTGTTTTATCTGTGCCAAAAGATGCCAATTATGAAGCAACAAAATCTAAAATTTACAAAGAGCTGGAATCCGGGAAAAAATTCCAGGCTGTAGTGAAAGATTTTGGCGCAACAGAAGAGGAAAAAAATTCCGGAGGAGCTGTAATGGGGTCACCAATATTACCAGACGAAGTTTATAATGCTTTGAAAGGTCAGAAAAAAGATTTTTACACCAAAGAGCCAATTTTGTTCGGAGACAAATATTTTATTTTTAATATTTATAATCTTGAACCTTATGAGCTTACCGATGCCAACAGAAAGTTTTTTCAGAAAGAGATGCTGGCTTCTGCTTATGGCGAAGAAGCAACAGCTAAGTTAGTAAGCTGGTTGAAAACTCAGGATAAATTTGTTGAAACTAAAGATTTTGCTGAGATCAAAAAATCCTATCAGGGTTATCTTAATCCCAAAAATCCAAAGGCTGTACTTTTCACTTACGGTAAAAACAGCGTAACTTATGAAGATCTGAAAAAAGCTATTGATGCTCAATATAAAAGCCTGGAATTAATTCCAACTTCTCAATGGGCAGATCTTGTCAATTACCAGGCTGACCAATATATCATTGGTGTTTATGCCAAAAATTTTGAGAACCTTCCAGATGTAAAGCCTGAAATTAATGAGCTTAAGAAAAATCTCTATTCAGAATATATTTTTTCAGAATATCTCAAAGACGAGGTCAAAAATAATCCTCAGCTTTATACAGAGTATTATAACGAAAATAAATCCAAATTTGTTTGGGAAAAAAGAGCGGAATCCAGAGCTGCCGTTATTTCTGATCCGAAATTGGTAAAAGAAATTGAGAAGGAAATCAAAGATCCTAAAAAATGGACTGCACTGAAGGAGCAATATAAGAATCAGGTGAACGGAAAAAATCAAGTTTTGGTTCATTTTGAGGAAGGTAAAATCCAGGAGAGTGCAGATATTTTTAAAAAGCACAATGTACCATTCAAAAAAGGTGTTTTTTTAACAAAAATATCTGACAGAGATGTGATTGTAGCAATTGACGAACTATTGCCTGAACAGCAGATGACGCAAGAAGAGGCTAAAGAAGAAATGACAGATGCTGTCACCGAAAAATTGTTGCAAAAAACAATTGCCAACCAAAGAGCAAAAACAAAAGTTGAGATCCAGCCATCTTTTATGGCGGAACTGAATAAAAATTTTAAGAAATAATTATAATTTAAAATACAGCAGAATTGGTTGATAATCCTAATTTTGCACCTTAATAATCAAAATATAATGTTAAAATACACAAAATGTCTTTTTTTATTGTCGGTTTTTGCTTTCCTCTTTACCGGGAAGTTATCTGCACAATTACAAAAAGGTCAGCTTATAGACGGGATTGCAGCCGTAATCGGTGACGAGATTGTACTAGAGTCTGACATAGAGGATCAAGCGAACTATGCTAAGCAACAGGGCGCTAATGTAGGCGATAAATGTGATTTTATGGAGAGTATCCTTAATAACAAATTGCTGATCTACGAAGCAAAAAAGGATACATTGATCGAAAATAGAGCTGCGGCAATCAAAGAAATGGCTGGTAACAAATACAACCAGATTCTTGGTCAGTTTCCGGATGAGAAAACGATGCTGGCAGCGTATAAATTCAGAACATCTTACGAGATGAAAACTGCGATTGAGAAAATTGATTCTGATAATTATTACGGACAGCAAAAGTACGCGAGAATTACTGAAAAAGCAGACGTAACACCCAATGAGGTAACCGATTTTTATAATCAATTCAAATATCAGCTGCCTAACGTAAAAGATGAGGTGACACTTTCTAAAATCAGTATCTATCCAAAAATTTCTGCTGCTCATAAAAGAGAAATTATTGATAAACTTAACAAGATCAAACAGGATATAAAATCAGGTGAAAGTTTTGAAAACCAAGCCAGAATCTATTCTGAGGACGAAGGTTCTGCTGCGGTTGGAGGACTTTACAAGAATATCAATATGGGACAGATGGTGAAACCGTTTGAAGCGGCAGCGCTTAACCTGCAGGAAGGCGATCTTTCCGATCCTGTTGAATCTGAATTTGGTTATCATTTGATTCAATTAGTCAAGAGAAATGGTAAGAAGTATGATGCAAGACATATTTTGATTAAGAGTACGCCTAATGCAGATGAGATTACTGCTGCTAAAAAAGAACTGGATAGCATCAGAACTTTGATTCTGGAAAAGAAAATAACCTTCAAAGATGCTGCTTATAAATTTTCTGACGATAAGAGTAACAAGTATAGTGCAGGAATCATGACCAATAATCAGGACGGTTCTGACAAGCTTGAAAAATTAAGTCTGGATCCTACGATTTCTTATCAGATTGCAGGGCTTAAAAAGAATGATATTACTGAGCCTTTCCAACAGGAAGATCAGCAGAAAAGAAAAATGATCAGCATTGTTCAGGTTAACGATATTATTGATGCGCATCAGCTGGAGTTGTCTACAGATTATGAAAGAGTCAAGGAAATGGCTCTTAATAAAAAGAAAAACGAAATAGTAGAAAAGTGGGTTAATGCTAAAATTCCTTCTATTTTTATCTCGATAGATAACAAATATAAGGATTGCAAATTCCATAGCAACTGGCAAAAAAATAAGGTTGTAACGACTAAGTAATCAATTAAGTTATAATAAAAAAGGATGAACATTTGTTCATCCTTTTTTGTTGGACTAAGATTTCCACCATTCAGGAAAAATGTGAGAATCATCGTCCAGATTCAATTTTTCACCAATTAATGGTGTGAAAATTTTGAAATTTTTCCCTTGACTATTTTCAAATACTTTTTGCAAAGGTTCATTCCAAGGATGTTGTGCTAAAGCGAATTTTCCAGAATGAACAGGTAATATATTTTTTGCATTCAATTCTTCTGCAACTTTCACAAACTCTTCGGGCAAAGTATGGATGTAACGCCATTTTGCATTATACTGCCCGTTCTCAAGGATTGCCCAGTCAAACGGACCGAATTTTTCTGCGATTTCTTTAAAATGAAAATCATAACCGCTGTCACCACCAATGAAGATTTTTTTTGTCGGAGTTTCTAAAACATAAGAAGACCAAAGTGTATTATTTCTTTTGAATCGTCGTCCCGAAAAATGTCTTGCTGGCGTAGATGTGATTTTGAAATCTGGGGTTAATTCCGACTCTTCGTACCAATCTAATTCTATAATTTGATCCTCCTCGAATTTCCATTTTTCGAAATGCGAGCCAACGCCTAAACCACAAATAACCTTATCAATTTTTGATTGCAGACTTTTAATGGTCTTATAATCCAGATGATCATAATGGTCGTGCGAAATAATCAGAAAATCGATTTTAGGAAAATCTTCCGCAGAATAGATGTCTGTTCCTGTAAAAGCTTTAGTCGTTCCAGGGATTGGAGAAGCATTTCCGCTAAAGACAGGATCTACCAGGAATCGCTTTCCACTCAACTGAAAGTAATACGAAGAATGTCCCATCCAGACTAAAAAATTCTCTGAAATAGGTTGTTCTCTCAAATTAATTTTTATTGTTGGTAAGGGATTTTTTGGGATTTTATTTTCGGTTTTGTCAGTTAAGAATTCCCATAATACCTGTCGCATGGTATAACCTTCTGCCAAGGCTGGTGTAAAGCTCAAATTCTGGAAAGTTCCATCCTTGTAATTCGGAGATTGTTTCATTCTGACCAGTCTTTTGCCTTCAGCTTTCCCTCCAAAAACTGGCAGGTTATAGATATAAAATAAAAGCAGCACCAATAGAATCAAAAAAGTAATCGTCATATTATTCAGTCGTTTTTTTTACCAATAAAACCCAATCGCTATCAAGGATTTTATAACCTTGTTCATAAACGAAAAAGTATTGAGCACCGTTTTTATAAGTCACGATTTGTGTGATGAAATCGAAATCAAAACCGGCACTTAGTAATTTATGACGATTAACTTTTGTTTTTCCTTCAAAATTGTGCTCAGAAAGTATTCTGTAATTTTTGCGGAGCTTATTATTAATATTCCGCATATAGTTGGTAGACGTTTTATTTTGCTTGTTATTAAAAGCGTTACGACAGGCATCGGAACAGAATTTCTTATCAGATCTTCCTATTATTTTCTCGCCACATTCCGGGCAGGTTAGATTTTCCATTTGTGTGATATTTTATTTGGGCAGCTATTCCGCCCTCCGTTCCCGCTACCTCGCCTCTGGCGGGTGAGCTCCACTCAGGTCGGGCTGCGAGCAATTCATTGTTTCTAAATTAGATATAATTTCGTTACAAACTGAAATAAAATTACATTTTCCATTTACAAACGATTACAAACGGATATAAATACTTTTTAACCGAATCCCGTTTTAAACTTTTTTAAAATTTGCATCAAGAAATCAGAATTACGACAAAACGTTCTGGTTTAGAAGTTTAATTAAAATATTATAATTATGTCGTTAAGAAACAAAGTGACATTGATTGGTCACACAGGAAGAGAAGTAGAAATTTTTAATTTTGAGAGTGGTTCCAAAAAGGCAACAGTCAGTCTTGCTACATCAGATTTTTTTACCAATACAAATGGTGAGAAAATAGAAGAAACCCAATGGCACAATCTGACAGCTTATGGTAAAACAGCGGAGATTATGGAAAAATACGTGCCCAAAGGTAAAGAGATTGCTGTTGAAGGGAAACTGACATATAGGTCTTATGATGATAAAGAAGGTATAAAGCGAACAGTGACCGAAATCAGAGTGGAGGAAATAATCCTTTTAGGTTCAAAATAGTGTTGATCGATCTTTGATTTTAAATATTGTCAGGATACTATTGTTTCAAAAAACACAATGACATGAAAGTTAAGGTTTTCAAAGTCAGGATCTCTGAGGAGTTCCAGAAGTCGGACGAGTCTGTCATCAGCAGATTTATTACAGGTCGTGAGATTATAAAAATAAATACTCAGTTAATCAAGGAAGAAATCAACTATTGGTCTGTTTTAATTTTTTATAACGAAAAAACAGTTAAGATTATTCAAAATGATCAGGATAAAAGTAAAAGTAATCTGAACACTATAGAACAGCCGTCTGAAGAAGAATTGGTTATTTATAATAAGCTTAAAGAATGGCGGTCGGAGAAAGCGAGAGAACTTCAACTGCCGCCTTATATGGTTTTTCATAATTCTCATCTGATGTCTATTGCCCGATATAAACCATTTAACTTGGCAGATCTTGAACAAATTACAGAACTGGGTGAGTCGAAAATAAGAAGATTTGGTGTAGAGATCTTGGAAGTTTTGGAAAACGCTTAGGGCTAAAATTTAAGATAAAATAACATTTAGCGATATTGAGATTCTAAGTTTATCTCTTACATTTGTTATATGCTAAACGATCAGAAAATTGAAAAATTTCGGCAGATTGTAGAAAACAAATTCCAAATCTACAATTCTCTTTTTATGAGTTTGCCATATGATAAAATGACTAATATCGGGATGTTGCTTCCGTTTCTTTACGAGGAAAGCAAAGAAGGCTATCAAGTCGGAAAATCACCCGAAGAGATTGTCGAAGAATTTTTCCAGAAACATACAGAACTCAAAAGCGAAGATCAGAAAACTGAATTGCTCTTCAAGATTATACAATATATAGAAAGACAAGTTGTTTTGTTTGACAGTATAGAAGATGCTGCATTTCAGCAGTTGCATTCTGAGAGCGATTCCGGAACGGTTCTTAACCTTTATGAGAGAGCTTCTCAGGAACATCACCTTACAGCGATTCGGAAAAAGATGGATGATTTTGCGATTAAGATTGTTTTCACGGCTCACCCGACTCAGTTCTATCCGAATGCAGTTCAGAGAATTATACATGATTTGAGAGATGCTATTATTCACGATTCGGTGACGCAGATTGATACTTTGCTTCAGCAATTGGGAAAAACACCTTTCGTTAACAAAGAAAGGCCGACACCTTTGGACGAAGCGATGAGCATTATTTATTACCTGAGATATGTTTATTATCAAAGTATTGGCGAGCTTTACAGAAAGATTAAACAAGTTTACGGAACTTCGAATTTTACACCAAGCCCGGATATTATTCAATTAGGATTCTGGCCAGGTGGCGACAGAGATGGTAATCCTTTTGTAACAGCAGCTATTACTTTGAAAGTAGCTGAAGAATTGAGGATTTCTATACTGAAAGATTATTACGGACATTTAAAAAATGTAAGAAGAAGATTGAGTTTCCGTGGTGTTTCTGATGTTTTGGAAAAATTAAGTAAGAAATTATATGCGTCCATTTTCCAGAAAGACGTCAAAATATCTGCACAGGAAATCATTGCTCAACTGGATGAAGCAGAAAAGATTCTTGTTGAGCAACATAATGGATTATTCCGAGAGGTGCTTGATGATTACAGAGATCGTGTAAAAATATTCGGGACACATTTTGCCACTTTAGATATCCGTCAGGATAGCAGAATTCACCAGAAGGTGATGAATGATATCTTTGTAAAAGTTTCTGGATTGGATGTTGATTCAAAATCTAATGATGAAAAGATTAAATATCTATTAGAATCTGATGTGATTTTAAATCCTGATGATTTCGAAGATGAGATGACTTGTGAAACTCTGAAAAGTATTTATAATATCAAGCTGATTCAGGAGAGTAATGGAGAACGGGGAATGCATCGTTACATTATTTCAAATTCTGATGAAGTAAAGGATGTCATGAATGTCTATGTGATGATGAAGCTTTGTGGCTATTCCGAAGATGAAATCAATATGGATATTGTTCCACTTTTTGAAACGATGGAAGGTCTAGATAGATCTGAAGAAGTGATGAGAACTTTGTACAGCGATGAGGTTTATAAAAAGCATTTGGCTAAAAGAAACAACAAACAGATTATTATGCTTGGCTTTTCCGACGGCACCAAAGATGGCGGTTATCTGAAAGCAAATTGGCAAATCTATACCTCCAAAGAAAAACTGACAACAATATCGGAAAAGAACGGAGTAAAGGTTGTTTTCTTTGATGGCAGAGGTGGACCACCAGCCAGAGGAGGAGGTAAAACTCACGATTTTTACGCATCACAAGGTAAAACAATCGCTAATAATCAAATTGAATTAACAATACAAGGACAAACGATCACGAGTGTTTTTGGAAACAAGGACCAGGCAAAATTCAATTTTGAACAATTGTTGACGGCAGGAATCGAGAACGATGTCTTCAAGAGCATTAAAAAAGATCTGAACGATAAAGAAAGACAACTGATTTCTGAATTAGCGGATATCAGTTATAAAAAATATTCTGACCTGAAAGCGCATCCGATGTTTGTGCCTTATCTGCAGGAGATGAGTACACTGGAATATTATGGTAGAACTAATATAGGAAGTAGGCCGAGCAAACGTGGCGCAGGTTCTGAACTGAAATTTGAGGATCTCAGAGCGATTCCATTCGTAGGATCATGGGCACAGTTGAAGCAGAATGTTCCGGGCTTTTTCGGATTTGGTTTTGCCTTAAAGGCTTTGAAAGAACAGGGTAGGTTTGATGAAATCAAGGAGTTGTACAAAGGTTCTGACTTTTTCAAAACCTTGGTGCTGAATTCTATGATGAGTATGAACAAAACTTATTTTCCATTGACTTACTATATGCGAAATAATGAGAAGTTTGGTGATTTCTGGAATGTTCTATTCTCCGAATTCGAATTGTCTAAAGAAATGATGCTGGAACTGACAGGCTATAAAATCCTGATGCAGGAAGAACCGATCAACAGAAAGTCTATCAAAATCCGTGAGAAGATTGTGCTTCCGCTACTTAGTATACAGCAATATGCATTAATTAAACTTCAAAAGAATGAAGGCGACCGGGATACTTACGAAAAACTGGTGATGCGTTCTCTCTTCGGAAACATTAATGCGAGCAGGAATTCAGCTTAAAATAAAAATCCGCAATCAAATTTTGAATGCGGATTTTTAATTATATCTATTCTTTAATAAATTTTTCAATGGTTTCTCCGGAATCGGTTTTCATTTTAAGGAGATAATTTCCTTTCGATAATTGAGTAACATTGATTTTACCAGAAGATTCAGTTTTAATTAATCTTCCTAAAGTATCATAGATTTCAATCGACCTTACAGGTTTTTCCGAAGTAATATTGATGAAATCTTTTGCCGGATTGGGATAAATTTTAATTTTAGATTTTTCGATATCATTAATGCCTAGATAAGTCTGGTAAGATTTATACAGATTCAAAATTCCGTAACCCATTTGGTCAGAATTGGAAGGATAAAGCGATGCATCTTGTCTCAGGCGCTGTTTTACATTATCTCTTGATGTTGAATTGGGAAGAAACTGCAAGAGACAAGTGATACCTCCTGCCGCCAATGGTGTTGCGAATGATGTACCGCTTCCGAAATCTGATGTGTTGTTATATGCGTAATAAGTATTACTTCCTCTCGCACTTGCATCAGGTTTAATTACACCTGCTGAATTGGGTCCATAGGATGAAAATCCTGATGATGCTCCTGTTGAATTAACCGCGCCAATTGAAAAAACTTTTGCGTTATCTGCTGGTGCAGATATATAATGCCAAGGATTTTGTCCTTCGTTTCCAGCAGCAATCAGAACAAAAATGCCTTTTTCGGAAGCAATTTGAGCACCTCTGGAAATAAATGTAGTGGTTCCGTTCATATCCGCATAGGTATAATCATAACGGCTATCATCAAATTCCGAATAACCTAATGAAGTAGAAATCACATCCACCCCTTGTCTATCTGCTTCTTCTGCGGCTTCTATCCAATACAATTGTTCTTCTGGAATTTCAACATCAGCATTCTCCGAAGCATACAGATAAAAATCAGCGTCAGGTGCCGAACCAACAAAAGTACCGTCAATATATCCGCCAATGATTCCCAAACACATAGCGCCATGAGGATTAAGTGACGTCGTATAAACACTTGAACTTTTTGTTACAAAATTGTAAGTCGCTTTGATATGTCCATTGTCACGCATTCTTTTAAATGCGCTGCCCGTATTAACATAAGGAAAGCCCGTGTCAATAACAGCTATGGACATTCCTGTTCCGGTATAACCTGCAACATGCAACTGGCGAAGATTGATCTGGTTGGTTTGTGCCAGACTATTCCCATAATTGAAAGTTGTTAATATATCGCGACTGGTGCTTTGCTGATTAAATTGTTTGAATTTGTCAATTTTTTCTTTTCGGATTCCTCCACTTGGGTTTCTGACAAAACTTTCCACGTGATCAACATAACTTTGCTGAGACAACTGCGCGATTTGTGCAGATGTCGCGTTTACAGCAACACCATTCAGCCATTTGGAGTAGTCAGTAACTGTAAATCCAAGATTTTTAATATTCTGGATATAAGTTGGCTCGATTGGCGCATCCTGATCTGTAAGAGTAATTCCAAGATTTGTCCGCCTATTAAGTGATTTTTGGGTCAATTCTGATAACGGATTGCTATAGAAAGCCGCTTTGTTTGGCTTGTCTTTGAAAAAAACAAAAACCAGTTCTGTTTGAGCGGCAGCATATAAGGAAATACCCACCGAAACAATTGTAAAAATTTTTCTCACGTTTCCGTATTTAGATTTTTTAAACAAATAAATAAATGTAAATTTACAAAATAAAGTTTTTGCTTATGAAATTGCTGTAATAATTCTTTATAAAAAGAAACATTTACAAATTGGCAACTATATAAGTCTTAAAAAAAATAAATATTTGAGTATGAAAAAAATCCAAATGGTTGATTTACAAAACCAGTATTATAAAATTAAAAGTGAAGTTGATAATGCAGTTCTCAATGTAATGGATTCCGCAGCTTTTATAAATGGTCCGGAGGTCAAGTCCTTTCAATCAGATCTTGAAAATTATTTGGATGTAAAACATGTTATTCCTTGTGCAAACGGGACAGACGCACTTCAGATTGCTTTAATGGCTCTTGACCTGAAAGAAGGTGATGAAGTAATTACAGCAGATTTTACATTTGCTGCAACAGTTGAAGTTATTCATTTATTGAAACTGAAATCCGTTTTGGTAGATGTGGATTACGATACTTTCACTATTGATACGGAAGCCATAAAGAAAGCCATTACGCCTAAAACAAAAGCCATCATTCCGGTTCATCTTTTCGGACAATGTGCTGATATGGAAGAGATTCTAAAAATAGCAAAAGAACATAATCTATATGTAGTTGAAGATAATGCCCAGGCAATTGGCGCAGATTTTATTTTCTCTGACGGGACTTCCAAAAAATCAGGTACAATGGGAACTATTGGAACAACGTCATTCTTCCCTTCAAAAAATTTAGGGTGTTATGGAGACGGAGGTGCGATTTTTAGCAACGATGACGAATTAGCACACAGATTAAGAGGAATTGTGAATCACGGGATGTACGAGCGTTATTATCATGATGAAGTAGGCGTTAACTCCAGACTAGACAGTATCCAGGCAGCAATTTTGAGAAAGAAATTACCAAATCTTGACTCATATAACGAAGCGAGAAGAAAAGCAGCGGATTACTATGATGAAGCTTTCGCCGGCCATGAAAATATCCTGACTCCAAAAAGAGCGAAAAATTCAACGCACGTTTTTCATCAATATACACTAAGAATCACAAACGGAAAACGCAACGAGTTACAGCAGTTCTTAACGGAAAAAGAAATTCCGGCAATGATCTATTATCCGGTTGCGCTTAGAAAACAAAAAGCATATTATCAGGAAAGCAATCCTGCAGATTTTGTCAACACAGATAAATTATTAGATCAGGTCATTTCTCTACCAATGCATACTGAATTGGACGAAGAACAATTGAAATATATTACAGATTCTGTTTTGGAGTTTTTTGAGAAAAATTAATGCAAGAAAATCGATTATTTAAGTACAAGTTTATTTACTTCTATTCAATTGTCTTTTTGTTTGGATGGTTAATTTATTATGGTTTTCATATAGGAAATATTGTTTTTAGAGGATTTAGGTTAGATGAAAGTTTCGGTTTTTTTAAAATTCCACTTTATTTATTATTTTTTTCAATCTTTGTTTTTTTAATTCTTTCCTTAGTGAACATTTTTAAAGAATCATATAGGTCCATTCTCTATTTTAATATTGCTATTTGTTTATTAGTAACTATAACATTTATAAATTCTTATCTAAATCAATTTTATAATAAACAATATTTTATTCCTGCAATTATTTTATATCTATCTATTTTATTTTTTTCTGCATTTTTAATAAATTATTATAAATATAAACCACCAAAAAATGAAATTGAAGAAATTGGAAAATCATAAGTAAAACCACAAACCATTTATAAAAACTATGTCCATACTTGTAACAGGCGGTCTAGGCTATATCGGTTCACACACAGTTGTAGAACTCATTAATCATAATTTCGATGTCATTATTGTTGATGACTTATCGAATTCGGAAAAATTTATCCTTGATAACATTGAAGAGATCACAGGAAAACGTCCGATATTTTATCCTTTTGATCTCAAAAGAAAAGAATTATTGAAACAGGTTTTCGAAGCACACGATATCGAAGGTTGTATCAATTTTGCAGCTTCAAAAGCTGTAGGAGAGAGTATGACTGAGCCTTTAAAGTATTATGAAAACAATTTATTTTCTTTGATTAATGTCCTTCAGGAATTTAAAGAAAGAAATATTTCCAACTTTATTTTCAGCTCATCCTGTACGGTTTACGGTCAAGCCGACAAAATGCCAATTGATGAAAATACACCTTTGAAAGAAGCCGAATCTTCTTACGGAAAAACCAAGCAAATGGGCGAAGATATCTTGAAAGATTTTTCCAGAGCCTATAACAAAAGAGTTACTTTGCTGAGATATTTCAATCCTATTGGTGCGCACCCAACTGCTTTGTTAGGAGAACTTCCAGCAGGAATTCCTAATAATTTGGTTCCTTATGTCACGCAAACTGCTGCAGGAATCAGAGAAAAATTAAGCATTTGGGGAGATGATTATCCAACAGAAGACGGAACAGCAATCCGGGATTATATTTATGTTGTAGATTTGGCAAAAGCTCACGTTGCTGCTTTACAAAAACTGATGCATTCTGAAGAAGAAACAGTTTTGGATATTTATAATTTGGGAACAGGAAAA